>Ga0308160_10000363_pt1 | contig 93202 bp, 73 predicted proteins | sample PhyFR1_FD_201036 | JGI IMG/M metagenome (GOLD analysis project Ga0308160, IMG submission 201036) | Phyllosphere microbial communities from UC Gill Tract Community Farm, Albany, California, United States - DLSLF.R1 | ecosystem: Host-associated > Plants > Phyllosphere > Unclassified | place: USA...
GAGGATGTCTTCGAAGTGCGGGGTCGTCACCAGGTCGTTGCCGTAGACTTCCTTCGCGCGTTTCAGGTGCCCCGTGTAGAGGTCGCAGGCCGCGACCAGTTTCACGCCGGGCACCTTGACCGTCGTGTCGCAATTATTGAAACCCATGATGCCCATGCCGATCGAGGCGACCTGGATCCGGTCGTTCGCGGAGCGATTTTGCGCAAGCGTGGCATAGGGCAGGGCGGACGCCAGCAGGGCGCCGCCTGCCTGTCCGAGGAATCGTCTGCGGGAATAGGTCCTGGTCTGGCTGCTCATGTGTCCCCTCGCGTTATCGCCGTTGTGGCAGGCCGGGGACATTCTAGCGCCGGCCGACGCGCCAAAGTATCAGGAAATCGGATGAGTTTGTAATGAAATCGGCAAGCGGCATACACATTGCCGAATTCCTTCTACGATTGCCTCCTTACCCCAAACCACGGAGACCCAATGCCAACACCCCTTTCCGCGCTCGTCGCGACCGGCGCGCTGCTGGTTGCCGGAATGGCCTCGGCCGAATCCATCGGCCAGTTCGCCGCCCACCAGGACATCGGCGCCGTCAAGCGCACCGGCGCCGTAAACTACGACGACAAGCTCCAGCAATACCGCATCAGCGCGTCCGGCAAGAACACCTGGTTCGCCGACGACCAAATGCATTACGCGTACAAGCAGATGCAGGGCGACTTCATCGTGACCGCGCGCGTCGCGTTCGAGGGCAAGGGCGCAGACCCGCACCGCAAGATCGGCTGGGACGTGCGCGCCACCCTGTCGAATAGCGCGGCGCATGTGGTGGCGGCCGTCCACGGCGACGGCCTCACGTCGCTGCAGTTCCGGGAAAAGGACGGCGCCGACACGGAGGAATACCGCATGGGCGTCAATGCCCCGGACGTCATCCAGCTGGAGCGCCGCGGCGACGTTTTCATCATGAGTGCTGCGCATTTCGGCGAACCGTTCCAGGTGACCGGCGTGTCGCACGTGAAGCTCGGCGACAAGGTCTTCGCGGGCCTGGCCGTCACCGCGCACAATCCCGACGCCTACGAGACCGTCACCGCTTCGAACGTGCGCATCGTCGTGCCGGCCTGGAAGGGCCTCGTACCCTATCGCGACTATCTCGGCAGCGACATCGAGATCATGGACATGGACACGCACAATCGCCGCATCGTGCTCCGCTCGCCGGATTCGCTGCAGGCGCCGAACTGGACGCGCGACGGCCGTGCCCTCATCTACAATGCGAAGGGAGGCATGCACCGCTTCGATATCGCGAGCGGCAAGACGTCCGTCATCGACACCGGCATCGCCACCAACAATAACAACGACCACGTGCTGTCCTGGAACGGCAAGCTGCTCGGCCTGTCCAGCCACGTGAAGCGCCCGGACGGCAGCAATTATTCGACGATCTACACGGTGCCCATCGAAGGCAGCGACAAGGCGACGCTGATCACCGACACCGACCAGGGCCACTCCTACCTGCACGGCTTCACGCCCGACGACACCCGCATGATCTTCACCGGCCAGCGCGACCCCGCCATGCGCGCGAAGCAGCCGAATGTGCTGAACCTGTACACGATCGACATCGCGACGAAAAAGGAAACCCAGCTAACGAAGACGCAGGCACTGGACGACGGCGCCGAATACAGCCCGGACGGCAAGAGCATCTACTTCAATTCAAATCGCACCGGGCTGATGCAGCTATGGCGCATGTCCGCGGATGGCAAGAACCCCGTCCAGCTGACCTTCGACCGTTACAACAACTGGTTCCCGCACGTGTCGCCGGACGGGAAGAAGATCGTGTTCATCACCTTCATGGACGATGTCGACCCCTACGACCACCCGTTCTACCGCCACGTCTACCTGCGCGAGATGCCGGTCGAAGGCGGCGAGCCGAGGGTGATCGCCTACTTGTATGGGGGGCAGGGGAGTTTCAACGTGCCGAGCTGGTCGCCGGATGGGAAGCAGATTGCGTTTGTGAGCAATACGAAGCAGTGAGCAGGTGACAGCAGTGCGTACCCTGAGTCGATGACCCAGGGTGAACCGCCATGAGTTCGGTAGATAGTGTGGAGCCTACTTGAATTCTCGCTGCTTAAAGGTGAATGCTGTGTCCGTCGTGGTGGGGGAATGCCACCCTGTTCCTTGACGGCTCATCTTTCGTATCCAAGCGGTCAGTGCCAATGGACGGACTTATGCGAGCCCGCCCCCATCCAGGCTCGTCATTGCACGGCCGCAGCCCGTGCCAGCTCCGGCCTCAGTTTTGCGACGAAATCCGCCATCGTTGCTTCGCGCAGATCGACTGCCTTGGCCCCGCCGCCGGCGACGAAGGTCACGTCGGTGATGCCGATGACACCCAGAACAAGACGCAGGTACTGGCTGGGCGATGTCGCGGTCGCGGATGGGCGAGCCTTCCTGATAGCTGCCGCCGGAGGCGATCAGCACGGTCGCTTTCTTGCCTGTCACCAGGCCCTTGCCATCATGGCCGAGCGTCAAGCCTTTACGCACGATGTGATCGATCCAGGATTTGAGCGATGCGGGCACGTTGTAGTCGTACACCGGCGTTGCAATGAGCACATGGTCGGCTGCGAGCAGCTCGGCGACGAGTTCATCGGACAGACGCTCGATTCTGCCCGCGCTCAGCGCCGCCCCGAGATGGGGACAGCGGTCGGTGTGGGCATGGGGAATATTGTGCACATCGCGCCAGAACAGCAGGCGCCGGCCGAGGCGCTCGACGCCTAGGGGCTTGCGGCGCAGTTCGGTGCTGGACAGGACGATGTACCACTGCCGATGCCGTAACCTGCACGGATCGCTGCCAGCTGCGCCAGGTTGTTATCCGAGCGCAAAGCCAGCCGCGCGCGTTGCAACAGCGGGAACTGTGCCTGCAGCTTGCGTACGAGCGGACTGTCGCCGTCCGGCCCGATCAGGGCGTGGTCCGCAAGCTCGTCCAGGGTGCCCGGGGTCCCGTGCGCCGCCAGGTAGTCGCGGTGGGCATGCAGGCCGAGCTCGATCCCGCCGGCGCGGCGAGCGATCAATGCCTCCTGGGCCGGCGCCACGTGGCGCACCGCGATGTCGGACTCGCGGCGCAGCAAATCGTCCACGGCGTTCGAGATCACAAGCTCCACCACCAGCGCCGGGTGCCGTGTGCGCAGGCGCGCAAGGATGGGCGGCAGCACTTCGACGTTGGACGCAATGCTCGTCGCATACGTGCGCAGATCGAATGCGGCTTCGGGCACCGGCGACAAGAGCTACCTGGCGGGCGCGTTCCGGGCCGCGCTCGACGGCGGCACTGCCGACCTCATCGGCCCGATCGATGCGCCGCACGAGTTCGTGTTCGTGCCCGACGTCGGCCCGGTCGTGGTCCGCCTGCTGGGCGAGCCGTCCGCCTCGGGCCGCACATGGCACCTTGCGGGCGCCGGGACGACGACGCAGCAAGCCATGGTCGAGGAAATCTCGAGGCAGGCCGGCTGCCGCGTGCGCACGCGCGTGGCTGGCAGGACGATGCTGCGCTTGCTCGGCCTGTTCAAGCCGATGTTGCGCGAGATGGCCGAGATGCATTATCTGCTGACCGAGCCCGTGTTCCTGGACGACAGCGCCCTGGAGCGTCTGATCGGGCCGGTAGGACATCGTATGCCGACGGCGTCCGGCGCACGCTGGCGGCGCTTCGCGCCCGGCAAGCCTTGCCGGCGTAGTTGCTCGCTGTCAAGAGAACCGCGCTTTTTGACGAAGCGCTATATGCTGTTCATTATCGGACCGATAACGCGGCTCTTCAAATTCCTTCGTTCTTACAAAGAGGCAACATCATGAGAGCAGGACAAAATGCATCGAAGTTCAGCATTGCGTCGGCGGTGTTCAACCTGCTGGACCCGATCCCCTTCGGGTTCTTCGTTGGCGCGCTGATTTTCGATTTCCTCTACGCCAACACCGCCACGATACTGTGGATGAAAAGCGCCGCCTGGCTCGTCAGCATCGGCCTGGTGTTCGCCATCGTGCCCCAATTGATCAATCTGTACCGCGTCTGGTTCGACAGGCGCCGGGTCCGTGCGCGCGGCGAGGCAGTCAACTTCTGGCTCAACGTGGTGGCCATCGTCGCCGCGCTCGTGAACGCCTTCGTACACAGCCGCGATGCGTACGCAGTGATTCCCGACGCATTGTGGCTCTCGGTCGTGACCGTCGCCGCAATGGGCATCGGCAGGATCCTCCTCGCTGGACAATACCCGACTTACAAGGAACTGAACAATGGACAAGCATGATTGGAGCAGGGGGCGCACGCTCGCCATCGCGGCCGGCTTGTCGCTGCTGCTGGGTGCATGCAGCGAGAAAGCCAAGGTAGATATGTCGCAGCAAGTGGGCGGTAATCCGGAACTGCCGAAAGCGAAGGATTTCCTGGTGCCGCCGATGCAGGTGCCGGACGGTGTCGGCTGGAAGGGCGATGCCAGGCCGCAGGTCGTATCGGGCTTGCGCATCGAAAAGATCGCGTCGGGCCTCATGCATCCCCGCCAACTGCTGGTCCTGCCCAACCAGGACGTGCTGGTCGTCGAAGCGAATGGTCCCGGGGAAGAAGCGGTCACCACGCCGAAGCAGGTGATTGCCGGGATCGTCAAGAATCGTTCGGGCAAGGGCGGCAAGGGCGGCAACCGTATCACCCTGCTGCGCAAGAAAGCCGGTGGCTCGGGTGAATGGGAACAGCACGTCTATATCGAACACCTGCATTCGCCGTTCGGCATCCAGCTCGTCGGCGATACCCTGTACGTGGCAAACACCGGCAACATCATGAAGTACCGCTACACGCCCGGCGAGACCCGGATGTCCGATCCAGGCACCGAACTCGGCGACCTCCCCAGCACCGTCAACCACCATTGGACGAAGGCCTTGCTGGCCAGTCCGGACGGCAAGAGGCTGTACGTCGGCAGCGGTTCGAACAGCAATATCACGGAAAACGGACTGGAGGTCGAATACCGGCGTGCGGCCGTGCTCGAAGTCGACGCGGCAACCGGCGCCAGCCGGGTATTCGCGTCCGGCATACGCAATCCGACCGGCCTGCAGTGGGAGCCGCAGTCCGGCAAGCTGTGGGCCATCGCCAACGAGCGCGATGAAATCGGGGCCGATCTCGTCCCCGACTACCTGACGTCGGTGCAGGAAAAAGGGTTCTACGGGTGGCCCTACAGCTATTACGGCCAGCACGTCGACCACCGCGTCAAGCCCCAGCGGCCGGACCTGGTGAAGAAGGCCATCAAGCCCGACTACGCCCTCGGCTCGCACGTGGCCGCACTGGGCCTGTTGTTCTATACCGGAGACGGCCTTCCAGCGAAATACAAGGGCGGCGCCTTCGTCGCCGAGCACGGCAGCTGGGATCGCTCTCCCTTGAGTGGCTACCAGGTCGTCTACGTACCGTTCGCAAACGGCATGCCGAGCGGGCCGGCCCAGCCCGTCGTGACCGGCTTCCATTCGGCCGACGAAAAAGAGCTGTACGGCGCGCCGGTCGGCATGGCCCAGGACGCGGCCGGTGCGCTGCTGATTGCCGACGACGTCGGCAACGTGGTCTGGCGGGTTACCGGCAGCGGGCAGTGATGCGTTGTAACGGGGCGCGGACCTGGTGGCGAATGTGCTGATGTGGAAGTACGCAATAGGACGCAAGCAGTCTCCGGGTTAGAGGTGGGGACCGGTTCGCCGATCTTGGCGCGCACTGCGCAATGCGTCGGCGGCTGCCGGCAATGGGTCGAGTCTGAGTGCCTTCTGGCAGTCGTCCAGATAGCAGGCGCGCGCGAGGATCTGGCCGGCATCGTTGATGTCCAGCGCCTCCGTCAGCGTCCAGCCGTTCGGCAAGTCGACCATCAGGTGCAGGTCGCGCATCACGCCGTTGGCGTAGATGAAGGCGTGACGGGCAGAGCCATTGGCGTCCGTCAGCTGCGAGTCGCCGACGATCGTTCCCGCATTGTTGATGCCCAGGGCCCTGGAGCTGGCGTTCGGATCCCTGTCGAGCGTGCCGAGATCGGTCATCCTGCCGTTTTCGTAAAGAAAGGCGTGCGCCGGGCTCGGATCGGCGTCCGTCGTCCTGGCACTGCCGACGATTTGGCCGGCATCGTTGATGTCGTTTGCCTGGCTGCTGCGCCCGCCGAGCGTGCCCAGGTCTTTCATCACCCGGTCGCGGTAGGTAAAGGCGTGGCGATGGCTCAGGTTCAGAAAGTCGTCGCTCAGGCCTGCGTAGCCGACCACCTGCCCGGCGTTATTGATGGCGAGTGCCTCGCTGACTTCGCCGCCAAAGCTGCCGATCAGGCGGAACACGCCGTTGGCATACACGAAAGCCCGTCCCGCTTCGCCGGCCAGCCCACGCTTGCAGAACCCGATGACGTGGCCGGCATCGTTGATGCCGCTTGCCACGGTCGGGCCGCACTGTCCGAGCTGGCCGATCATGCGCAGGCCTGCGGGCGTGTACACGAAGGCGATCTGGTTCGCGTTGCCGGCGAAGCCTGCGATATGCCCTCGATTGTTGAGCCCGAGGCCAAAGCTTTGCGGCGCAAGGGCGGCGATGTTGGTCAGCGCGGTGCCGGACCAGATCGCCGCTGCACCGTCATAGCTGCCGACGACCTGTCCGGCATTGTTGATGCGCTGGGCGTAAAAACCGCCGGGTGCGAAGCTGGCGGTGTAGGCCGGCGCCGCCGGCGCCGCGAGCGGGGCGGCCAGCCCTGTCAAGGCCAGCAGCCCGGTGCGCGCAGCGCGGCGCGAACGGACGGTGGCGAGCAGGGCCGTCCCGGCCAGGCCGGCCAGCAGCATGACCCAGCTGGCGGGTTCCGGCACTGCGGAGACCAGGTCGAGGCGTACCGCCTGGCATTCGCCGCTTCCCGTGCGGCAGGCCTGCGCCAGGATCTGTCCGGCATCGTTGATGTCCTGCGCCGACACCAGGCGCCATTCCGGCGCCGGGTCGGCCAGTGCATTCAGGTCGACCATGCCATGCGCGTCATACAGGAAAGCATGGTAGTCGAAGTAGTCGCTGCCACCGACATCCGACAGGCCGACCACGAGGCCGTCATTGTTGAGGCCGTTGGCGCGCGAGATACGTCCGCCGAGCGAGCCCAGGTCCATCAGGCCGGTATCGGGCGAGAACAGGAAGGCGAGTTCGGCGGTTCCTTCGAAATTGTCGGCCCAGCCCGCCACCTGGCCGGCATCGTTGATGTCGTTCCCCTCGCTGATGCGGCCACCGAGGGTGCCGAGCGAGCGGACAGTGCCGCCGGCATCGCGGATGAAGGCGCTGCGGCCGGGCTGGTCCCAGGGTTGGTAGCCATCGTTCAGGGTACCTGTGACCTGTCCGGACGTGTTGATGGCGTTGCCAAAACTGGCCGGGGCGTCGCCGGCCGCATCGAACCGGGTGAAGGTGCCGGCGCCATAAAGGAAGCCGGTCTGGGCGCCGGCCGAATCCGCGCCCACGGTGCCGGTCAGCTGTCCGGCGTCGTTGATGCCGGTGGCACGCGTCCAGTACCAGGGCAGGTCGGTTGGCCCGATTTCGGTGACGAGGCCATCGGCGTAGAAGAAACCGCGGCTGCCGGTGCGGCCGGCAATCTGGCCAAGGCCATTGATCGCGAGTCCCTCGCTGCCGGGCAGGGTGCTGCCCAGTGAAAATACCGAGTTGCCGTCCCAGACGGCGGCACCGCCGGCACTGGTCCCCACGACATGCCCCTGCCTGTTCATGCCGGCCGCGGCGAAGTCCTGCGGCAGGAAGGTCATCGAGTAGGTCGGATCGGCCTGGGCAGCCGGCGGGCTGCCCAGGACCGGCAATAACAACAACCACAGGGAAAGATATTTGCGCAAAGACATGACATGCTCCGGCGCGTTGGTCGTATTTCAAGCCTGCTTGATTTACCGCGCAGGCTTCTGCGCAAACGCAGGCGGGAGGCACGATGCCGGTCGATTACCGCGAGGGCGCAACGGCGCTGCACGGGAGCAGGCGTGAATTTTCTCGTCCAGACCGATGTATTTGACCTAGGCTAAACATCCTCGAATTTCTTGCCCTACGATCCTTCGATATGTGACTCGTGCCAAGGACGGCATCATGGAAACGCCAGGCAATTCCATCCGACGTGCCCAGCCCGCACATCGGCAGGTTCCGATGCAGCGCGACGGCGGGTGAGTATGATCCATGCGCCAACCATGCCTGTGTGTTCTTCGCCGGCCCCGACGGGTCTGACGGGCGCGTTTTCCTTTTGCACCGGGATCGAAAACAGTGCGCCCGTGGTCAAGGGCCCCGACGGCCGGCCGTGCCGGATCGACCAGATGGCGGCGTCGGGACACGACAAGCGCTGGCGCGAGGATTTCCGCCTGGTCCACGAGCTCGGCCTGCGCTGCCTGCGGTATGGGCCGCCATATTACGCCACCCACCTCGGCCCCGGGCGCTATGACTGGACATTCGCCGACGAGACCTTTACCGAACTGCGCCGGCTCGAGATCATCCCGATCGCCGACCTGTGCCACTTCGGCGTGCCCGACTGGCTCGGCAATTTCCAGAATCCGGATTTCCCGCGCTATTTCGCGGAGTATGCCGAGGCGTTCGCGCGCCGCTATCCCTGGATCTGGCTGTACACCCCGATCAACGAGATGCTGGTGACGGCCGAATATTCCGCACTCTACGGCTACTGGAACGAGCAGTTGTGCAGCGACCGCGCCTTCGTCAGGGCCCTGACGCACATCGTCGAAGCGAACATCCGCGCCAGCGAAGCGATCCGCCGCCTGTGCAATCCGTGGTTCGTGCAGAGCGAGGCGACCCGCTACTACCATCCGCACGACCCGGACGCGATAGAACGCACCGAATACCTGAACGCACATCGCTTCCTGTCCCTCGACCTCAACTACAGCAGGGAACCGTCGGGGCGGATGATCGCCTACCTGCTGGAAAACGGGATGACGCTTGCGCAATACGATTACTTCATGAAGCGCGACATCTGGCCGTCCTGCGTGATGGGGACGGATTATTACGAAACGGGCGAGTCGATGGTCTTCGCGGACGGGAGCACCCGCGAGTGCAACGTCCTCGGTTACTACGGATTGACCCGGCAGTACTACGACCGCTACCGCCTGCCGATCATGCATACCGAAACCAACCAGGTCGAGGGGCTGGATCCGGTCCTGTGGCTCGAGCGGCAGTGGGCGAACGTGCTCAGGCTGCGGCAGGAGCATTACCCGATCATCGGTTTCACCTGGTACAGCCTGACCGACCAGATCGACTGGGACATCGCCCTGCGCGAGCAGCGCGGCCGCGTCACCGAGAACGGGCTGTTCGACATGCAGCGGCGTATCCGGCACGCCGGCATCGAGTACCGGCGCATCATCGCGGATTGGAACGGCGTCCTGGCCGGCGAGCTGGAGCGGGGATGCCAGCCTGCCCGGCTCGGCGCATGAGCCGGGGGAGACAGACATGCGGTATTTCGTCACGGGTGCAACCGGCTTCATCGGCAAGCGGCTGGTCAGGAAACTGCTGGCGTCGCCCGACAACGTGGTGTGGTTCCTGCTGCGCGACGCCAGCCGGCCCAGGTTGCCCGAACTGCTTGCCTACTGGGGCGCCGGGGCGGAGCGCGCCGTACCTGTCCACGGCGACATGCTGCAGGACGGACTCGGCCTGGACGCGTCGGCACGGACCGCGCTCGCGGGCAGTATCGATCACTTCTTCCACCTGGCGGCCATCTATGACCTGCGCGCCGGCCTTGCCGAGCAGGTGGCGGCCAATGTCGACGGCACCCGGCGCGCGGTCTCGCTCGCCGCGGCGCTGGGGGCCGGACGCTTCCACCATATGAGTTCGGTGGCGGCGGCCGGCATGTACCAGGGCGTGTTTCGCGAAGACATGTTCGACGAGGCCGAGCACCTCGAGCATCCCTACTTCGCCACCAAGCACGCTGCGGAAGGGGTGGTGCGCGCCGCCTGCCGGGTGCCGTGGCGCATCTACCGGCCCGGCCTGGTGGTCGGTGATTCGCGCGACGGCGAAACCGACAAGGCCGACGGTCCCTACTACTTTTTCAGGCTGATCCAGCGCATCCGGGCGCTGCTGCCGCCGTGGCTGCCGGTGGTCGGCATCGAAGGCGGACGCATCAATATCGTGCCGGTCGACTACGTCGTCGACGCGCTGGTCCATATTGCCCTGCTCGACGGGCTCGACCGCCAGTGCTTCCACCTGACCGATCCGGTATCCAGGCGGGTAGGGGAGGTGCTCAACCTGTTCGCCGATGCCGCCCATGCCCCGCCGATGAGCCTGCGCATCAATGCGGCGCTGCTCGGCCTGGTGCCGCAATGGCTGCGCATGGGGCTCGGCGCCCTGGCGCCGGTGCGGCGCCTGCGCCAGGCCGTGATGCACGACCTGGGGCTGCCCGAGGGGATACTGAACCTGCTCAACTGGCCAACCCGGTTCGACAACCGCCAGGCTGTGGCGGCGCTGGCCGGCAGCGGGATCGCCTGTCCGCCCCTGGAGCAATACGCCGACGCCGTCTGGGATTACTGGGAGCGCCACCTCGATCCCGCGCTGCTCGCCGGGCGCGATCTGCCGGGCCGGGTCGGCGGCAAGGTGGTACTGGTGACGGGCGGGTCGTCCGGCATCGGCCTGGCCACCGCCACCCGGCTGGCGCAGGCCGGCGCCGTCACGCTGATCTGCGGGCGCGACCAGCAGAAGCTGGCAGCCGCCGGGGCGCAGGTGCGGGCCGGCGGCGCCGACCTGTTTACTTACCAGGCGGACCTGTCCGACATGGAAGACTGCGACCGTCTGGTACAGGCCGTGCTGGCCGGGCACGGGCACGTGGACATACTGGTCAACAATGCCGGCCGCTCGATCCGGCGCGCGATCGATGCCAGCTACGACCGTTTCCACGATTTCCAGCGCCTGATGCAGTTGAATTACTTTGGCGCGCTGCGCCTGACCCTGGGCCTGTTGCCGTCGATGGCGGCGCGCGGCGGCGGCCACGTCGTCAATATCTCGTCGATCGGCGTGCTGACCAATGCGCCGCGCTTTTCCGCCTATGTCGCCTCCAAGGCCGCGCTCGAGGCATGGTCGTACTGCGCGGCGGCCGAGTTCGCCGATACGGGCATCCGCTTCACCACCATCAACATGCCGCTGGTGCGCACGCCGATGATCGCGCCGACCGCGGTCTACCGGGACGCACCGGCGCTCACGCCCGAGGAGGCTGCGCAGTTCGTGGTGCGGGCCATCGTCGAGCAGCCCGCGCGCATCGCGACCGAGGTCGGCATGCTCGGGCTGGGCGTGCAGATGGCGGCGCCGCGCGTGGGACAGATCATCATGAACAGCGCCTACCGGCTGTCGGCCGGCGCCGATGCCGGGACGGCGCCGCAGGAACCGGTGCCTCCCGAGCTGCAGGCCCTGCAGCACCTGCTGCGCGGCGTGCATCTGTAGCATGGCGAGCGCCACGCCCCGGCGCGAAGCACTGACGGCCGTCGATGCCGCCTGGCTGCACATGGATCGGCCGACCAATTTGATGATGATCAGCGGCATGGTCATGCTGGATGGACCGGTCGAGCCGCAACGCCTGCGCGCCCTGATCCAGGCCCGCATGCTGTGCTTCCATCGCTTCCGCCAGCGCGTGGCCGATGCCGCCGGCAGCCCGTATTGGGAACCCGATCGCGATTTCGACCTGGACTGGCATGTGCGGCACATCGCCTTGCCCGCCGGCACCGGCGCCCTGGAAGAGATTGTCGGTGAGCTGATCAGTACGGCACTGGACCCGGACAAGCCGATGTGGCAATTCCACCTGATCGACATGCCCGGGGCGAGCGCGCTGGTCATGCGCATCCACCACTGCTACGGCGACGGTTTCGCGATGCTGCACCTGCTGCATGCGATCACCGACGCCGACCCGGCGCAGCCGGCCGCGCCCGAGGAAGACCTGGCGCCGCCGGCGCCGCCGCGCAGCGCCTGGGAGAGCATGCTCGGGGCCGCCGGCGAAGCGGCCGGCGACGGGCTGCGTGCGCTGCGCGCCGCGGCCGGGGCGGGCGTCTCCCTGCTTTTCGATCGCGGCCAGGCGCTGGATGCCGCCCGCGCAGGCGCCGACCTGCTGGCGCAGGCTGCGGTCATCGCCAACATGGCCCCCGATGCACCGAGCCGCCTCAAGGGTGAACTGGGGATCATGAAGAAAGTCGCCTGGGGCGATCCCTTGCCGCTGGCCGAGGTCAAGGCGGTCGCGGGCATCCTGGGTTGCTCGGTCAACGACGTGCTGGTGGCCTGCATTGCAGGGGCCTTGCGCGCCTACCTGGCGGACAAGGGCGACGCCGTGGACAGCTTCGAGCCGAGGGCCCTGGTGCCGGTCAACCTGCGGGCGGCGGGGCGGCTGACGGAGCTGGGCAACCATTTCGGCCTGGTCTTCCTCGACCTGCCGATCGGCATCGACGACCCGGTGTGCTGCGCACGCGAGACGCACCGGCGGATGGCCCTGCTCAAGCAATCGAAGCAGCCGCTGGTCGCGTTCGCGCTCCTTGCGGCCATGGGCGTCTCGCCCGGCGTCCTCAGGGAACGGATGCTGGACGCGCTGGCGGCCAATGCCAGCCTGGTCGTCACCAACGTCCACGGTCCCGAAGAACCGCGCTACCTGGCCGGCCGGCGCATCGGGCGCCAGATGTTCTGGGTACCGCAGTCGGGCGGCATCGGAATGGGCATCAGCTTGCTCAGCCATGCAGGCGAAGTCAGCTTCGGGGTGGCCGCCGATGCGCGGCGCGTACCCGATCCGGCCGCCATACCGCCGCTGTTTGCCGCGCGCTTCGAGGCCTTGTTGCTGTGCACGCTGATGTTGCCATGGCCGGGCCAGCCCGGGGCCGGCGCCCCGGTCCGGCCGGCTCGTCCACGTCAGTGATGGTGCTTGCCGGACGGCGGCATGGCTGCACCGGCACTCTTGCCGACGCTGCCGGCGATGCCGATCAGCACATCCCTGACCGTGCCGACCGCCATCCGGCTGATCTCGCCCGCCGCCGCGATCGCGCCCTCGGCCGCCCGGGTACCGATCCGGCCGGCGTCGCCGCCGGTCTCGCCGGCCGCGTCAAGGATGCCGCCGATCGCCTGCCGGGCCACCAGGCCCAGATCCGCCCCCAGGGCGCCGCCAACCAGGATCAGCGCGCGCATGGTGTCGAAGGAGGCGAGCACGACGTCGCCACCGACATCATGCACGCCGGCGACGATACCCTTGGCGACTCCGCGCACGCTGAGGGCCAGCCCGGTGCCGACCTGTTCGCTTGCAGACAGCGCGCCGCGTGCGACATGTTCCACCAGTATCGTCAATCCGGCGGCGCTGCCGCCGCCGATGCCGAGCGCGTCGGCGATCGTCTTGCGTGCCAGCGTGGCGATCTGCGCTTCGACCGTCTCGATCGCGTTGAGACTGGCGGCCACGCCCTCCTGTACCGCGTGGCCCGCGTGTTCCGCCGCCGCCAGTCCGGGACCGCTCGGCGGCGTGCCTGTCTTGCCGGCCGCTTCGGCGGCCATCGTCTTGCCATGCTTGCTCGTCATGTCAACTCCTCATTGCAGTTAACCGGGCAGGGAATGCCGTACGGAGCGACCGGAGAAGACGCGATACGGCCTGGGAAAATCTGTCTTTTACTATATGCTGTAAACGTATGACCGCAAGTCGCTCCCCGGAATGGATCTATGGTTTTTTTTGGTGGATGGCGATGCACAAGATCTGGCTGACAAGCTATGCGCCTGGCGTCCCGGCGGAGGTCGACGTCGACGCGTTCGGCTCGCTCAACGATCTGTTCGGCTGGATTTGCCGGGCCTTCAGCGAGCGCCCGGCCTTCAGCAACCAGGGCGCCACCCTGACCTGGGCACAGCTGGGCGCGCGCGCACGCGAATTTGCCGCCTACCTGCAGCAAGTGGCCGGGCTCGGCAAGGGAGACCGTGTCGCCATCATGCTGCCCAACCTGCTGCAATATCCGGTCGCGCTGTTCGGCGCCCTGCGCGCCGGCTGCGTCGTGGTCAACGTCAATCCGCAGTATACCGCCCGCGAGTTGCAGTACCAGCTGGCCGACAGCGGCGCCAGCGCACTCGTCGTGCTCGATCACTTCGCGCATACCTTCGAGCAGATCCAGTCCTTCACCGCTGTCAGGCGCCTGATCGTGACGCGGGTCGGCGACATGCTGCCCTTTCCCAGGGCGCAGATCGTCAATCTGGTGGTCAAGCACCTGCGCCACATGGTGCCGGAATGGCATGTCCGCCAGGCTGTGCGCTTTTCAGACGCGCTCAGGCAAGGTGCGGCACTGCCGCTCGCGCCGGTGACGCTGGACGCCGCCGATACGGCCTTCCTGCAATATACGGGCGGCACCACCGGTGTCCCGAAAGGTGCCATCCTCAGCCACCGCAACATGGTGGCGAACGTCGAGCAGACGGCGGCCTGGGTCACCGGCGTGCTCGAACAAGGCAGGGAAACCGCCATCGTTCCCTTGCCGCTCTACCACGTGTTTGCGCTCACCGCCACGCTGACCTTCTGCCGGCTTGGCGCCCACGCGGTACTGATCACCAATCCGCGCGACCTGCCTGCGTTCGTCAAGGAGCTCAGGCACCATCCATTCACGGTCATGATCGGCGTGAACACGCTGTTCAAGTCCTTGCTCGACGAACCGGGCCTGGGCCAGCTGAAAATGGGCGGCGTGAAGCTGGTGGTGGCCGGCGGCATGGCGGTACAGCGCGCAGTGGCCGAGCGCTGGCAGCAGCTGTGCGGCGCTCCCTTGATCGAAGGCTACGGGCTGACCGAAGCCTCGCCCATCGTCTGTGCCAACCCGATGACCCTGCGTGCGTACTCGGGCGCCATCGGCCTGCCGCTGCCGTCCACGGACGTGGCCATCATGGACGATACCGCTACCGAGGTGCCGCTCGGGAACAGGGGGGAGATCTGCGTGCGCGGGCCGCAGGTCATGCGGGGATACTGGAACATGGCGGACGAAACGGCGCACGTGTTCCATCCCGGCGGGTGGCTGCGTACCGGCGACATCGGCGTCATGGACGGCAAGGGCTTCATCCGGCTGATCGACCGCAAGAAGGACGTGATCGTGGTATCGGGCTTCAAGGTATATCCCAACGAGATCGAGGATGTGGCCGCGATGCATCCGGGCGTGGACGAGACGGCGGCGATCCGCGTGCCGGACGCGCATTCGCACGAAGCCGTGAAGCTCGTCGTGGTCCGCAGGGACCCCGGTCTCAGCGCCGAGGCCCTGATCGAGCATTGCAGGAAGAACCTTACTGCCTACAAGGTGCCGAAGCAGGTCGTGTTCCGTGACGCCCCCCTGCCCAAGTCGACGATCGGCAAGGTCCTCCGGCGCGTGGTGCAGGCCGAGGAGGACGCCCACCCCGCAGCGAGTGCGGACACGTAGGCCTTGCATTCATCAAGGAGGGAAACATGGTGGCGAAAATCAGGGACGTGGCGAGCGGCGAGCCGGCCGCCATCGTGGATGCGGTCGCCGCGTCGGCGGAGCAGATCTGGCAGGCCGGACTCGGCGCATTCGCCAAGGCCCAGCAGGACGGCGGCGCGCTGTTCGACGCGCTGGTGCGCGACGGCGCGCAATTGCACAGGCTGACGCAGGATCTTGCCAGGGACAAGCTTCCAGGAAAGTCGGGCACGCTTGGCCGCCTTGCCGGCGGCTCCTGGGAAAAAATCGAGAAGATATTCGAAGACCGCGTCGCGACCGCCTTGCGCAGCCTGGGCGTGCCTTCGCGCGAGGAGCTCGATGCGCTCCAGCGCGAGATCGATGCCTTGAAGCAGGCGCGGCAGGTCAAGGCAACCAGGACAGCTGCCGGCAAGGCGCCGGCCAAGGCAGCCGCCGCGCAGAAGCGTCCGGCACGCGGCGACGGCGCGCGGGTACGCACATGAGGCCGCTGGCAGGGTGGGCGCCGTTCCCCTATCCGAACGCCGGCTTCCTCCATACGAGAGAGAGCCTGGAGGATGCCTGGCGCGGACTGCACGCGGGCGACGCCGAACCATGGCCGCGCCAGGCAGCCGTCGTCGATGCCTGGATCGCCTTCCATGCCGGCGAGTTCGAGCGGGCCGAGCAGGAAGGTGTGGCTGCCGGCTGGGCCGGACATGCGGCCGCCAACAAGGCTAGTTGCGTGCATGCGGTGTACCTCGAACCATCGCCGACGGTAAAATGCACGCGGCTGCAGGCGGTGGCCGAACGCTGCGAACGACAGCAGGCCGAGCAGCCGGACAATCCGGCCGCATTCTACTGGCATGCGTACGCGCTGGGCCGCTATGCGCAGGAGATCTCGGTGATCGAAGCGCTGGCGCAAGGTGTCGGCGCTAAAATCAAGTCGAGCCTGGATGCCGCCCTCAGGCTGGCGCCGCGCCATGCCGATGCCCATGTGGCGCTGGGGGTGTACCACGCCGAAATCATCGACAAGACGGGCGCGATGCTGGGGCGGATCGCTTATGGCGCAAGCCGCGGCGATGCGATCGCGCATTTCATGACGGCGCTGGAATTGAATCCCGGTTCGGCGATCGCGCACGTCGAGTATGCCCGGGGTTTGTCGCTGCTCGACGGCCGCTCGGGACAGGAGGAGGCGGCCGCGCTGCTTCGCGCCGCCGCCGCCGCCGAGCCGTGCGACGCGATGGAGCGGCTCGACATTGAACGCGCACGGCACGAACTTGGCGAATAAGGCCGTTTCGAAGCACCTGCACGGCGCCGACCTGCATGGCGTCGGCATGCTGGTGCTGCTCGTTCTCGACATGGCCATCGACCGGGTGGAGGCCGCGCACATGCGGCTCAGCGGCGCCGCCGAGCCGCCGCACCGCGCCGGAGGCGTGCTGGGCCTGGCGTATCGCAAGGCCAGGGCCGCCACCTCGATGACCGGACGCCTGTTCGATGCCGCGCTGGGCCGGCGCGCGGCCCATGCCTCCAGCCGCGAGCGGGAGGCCGTGCTGGCGGCCCTGAACGGGCTGTTCGGCGACCTGCTCGAGAGCGCCCGCAACCCGCTGGCGATCCGCATGTCCTTGCGCCGGCACGGCCGCTCGCTGCAGCTCGAGCGAAGCGCACTGGCGCAGGCAATCGAGGCGCCCGGCGGCAAGCTGCTGGTACTGGTGCACGGGCTGTGCTGCGACGACCTGCGCTGGCGCCGCGGCAACCATGACCACGGCGCTGCCCTGGCCCGCGACCTCGGCTACACGCCCGTCTACCTGCACTACAACAGCGGGCGCCACGTCTCCACCAATGGGCAGGAATTTGCCGCGCTGCTCGAACGGCTGGTCGGCGAATGGCCGGTGCCGGTCGACGAGCTGGTCATCCTTGCGCACAGCATGGGCGGACTGGTCGCACGCAGTGCATGCCATTACGCGCGCAAGGAAAAAATGGCGTGGCCGGCGCGGCTGAGGCACATGATGTTCCTCGGGACCCCCCATCACGGTGCGCCGCTCGAGCGCCACGGCAACTGGCTCGGCTTGTTTCTTGGCCGTTCGGCCCTGACCACGCCGCTCGCGCACCTGGGCAAACTGCGCAGCGCGGGCATTACCGATCTGCGCTACGGAAACCTGCTGGACGAGGACTGGCACGAACGCGACCGCTTCGCGCACGAGGGCGACGTGCGGCGCCCCGTGCCGCTGCCGAAGGGCGTGAAATGCTATGCGATCGCCGCTTCGGCAGGGCGCCGCGGGAGCGACCTGCGCGAGCGGCTCCTGGGCGACGGACTGCTGCCGGTCGATACGGCGCTCGGGCGCCATGCCGATCCTGCCCGCAGGCTGTCGTTCCCGCCCTCCCGCCAGTGGGTGGCATTTGCCAGCCATCACATGGACCTGCTGAACCGGACGGAGGTCTACGAAAAAATCCGCGGCTGGCTCGCGCAGGCACCCCGCGCCAGGGAGAAACAAGGAGGATGAACGCGCATCCTGCCATGACGGCCGATCCGCCCGAGTTGTTCGCGCCGGGCGCCAGCGGAGCGTTCGCCGGGCCGGCGCAAGACCCACCATGCCGCGAACAGCAGCAGGCCTCCACTCCAGAGTACAGGCGGGGCCGGTTCGGGCACCGGGCTCAGCAGCGCGTGCATGCAGTCGTACTGGCTGTCGGTGCGGCAAGCCAGGGACACGATCTGGCCCTCCTCATTGATCGCGCTGGCGCGCGTGATCTGCCAGTGATCGGGCGCCACCAGCAGGGTATTCACGTCGACGATTTTGCCGTCGACGTAGATGAAGCCATGCACTGTATCGCCTGGGCCGGTGGTTCCGTAGCCGACGATGTCGCCGCGCTCGTTGATCGACAAAGCGGAGGTGGTGTTGCCGCCCAGGTTGCCGAGGTCATGCAATCGGCCATCCTGGTAGAGGAAGGCGTGGACGCCGTCCTCGTCCGAAGGGGCCAATTCTCCCACCACCTGACCGGCATTGTTGATGTCCCGGGCGATGCTGAAGGCGTTGCCGAGGTCCAGTTGATTCATGGTCCCGTCGCTGTACTCGAAGGCGCGCCAGGTATTCGGCGCTCCCCCGACGCCGAGCACCAGCGACGTGCCGACCACCTGGCCGGTATCGTTGATGCCGAAAGCGTCGCTGCGGTCGCCGCTGAAGGCGCCAAGGTCCGCCATCTGCCCGTTTGCATACAGGAAGGCATGGGGTTTGAGAGGGTCGTTGCCGAGCGCCCCGGCCACTTGCCCGCCCGCGTTGATGGCGCGGCCGATGCTGGAGAAGCCGTCAGGCCCGCCCAGGTCCTGGATCCGGCCGTTGTCAAATATCGCGGCGCGCCACTGGCCCGGCGCAAACTGGTGCTCGCCGGCGACCTGGCCGGCGTTGTTGATGGCGGACGCGGAGTCACCCGGCATGCCCAGGAAGCGAAAGTGTTTCGTGGCGTCCGGCGTCCACACAACCGGCAGGCGATCGTTGTTGGCGTCGAGGACGCTGCCGGTCATCTGGCCGAGGTCGTTGATGCCGCCCACATAATCGAAGTGCGGGAGCAAGGTCATCTCGTAGGCCGGTGGCTGGGCGTTCGCGGCCGAGGCTGCCAGCAGCAGGGGTGCGAACAGGGATTTATATATGGACATGGTCATCCTCCGCAAGAAGGTGTCTTCCCGTAAAAGGAGCGCGTTTCAACCTTGCAGCGTGAACATTGAGCGGCGCGACATGATCGTGATCGCTCCTTATTCTCTCCTCCCAGTATCTCCTCACTCTAGCAAATTGCGGAAGCATCGCGAGTACTCACGTCCTCTTCCTGCTCGCAAGAGCAACTCGACATCGGCACGAGTCGCGCCCCTCGCTACCGTTCCTGCATCGGCTCTCAAGTCAGAGGCGTATCGACTTTCTTCAAGGTCCTCAGCACGAAACTCGACTTGCTGTGACGGATACCCGGAATCTCGTACAGCCTCTCCCTGAGCAGCCTTTCGTAATCGCGCGTGTCTTTCACCGCGATGCGCAGGATGTAGTCGTAATCGCCTGAAACCAGCAGCGCCTCCAGGACTTCCGGGATCGATTCGAGTGCCTTCCCGAAGTCGTACAAGGTCTTTTCGCTGTGGCTGTCGAGCGTCACCTGGACGATGACGGTGTCGTGGTAGCCCAGGCCCGCCAGGTTCAGCTTGACCGTATAACCCTCCAGAAGGCCACAGTCGCTCATGCGCTTGATGCGGTTCCAGCAGGAGGTCGTCGAAAGGTGGATCGCGCTGCTGATCTCCTGCAAGGGCGTCCGCGAATCGTTCAGCAGGATCGCCAGGATGCGCAAATCCACTTCGTCGAAAGTTTTTCTTGATTCGTCCATTTTGGGTGAAAGATTTTCAGCAATTGGCGCCATTCTAGCGGAAAGAATGAAGCACTTTCCGCCGGCCGGTCGATAAAATTCAACCATGACTACAACTGTTGAAGCCCCTTCTTTCCGGACGACGCGCCCAGCCGGGTTCGCGGACGACTTTCCCGTCACCGGCGCCCGTCTCTTGCTCGACACCCTGCTCCGGTACGGCGTCGATACCGTGTTCGGCTATCCGGGCGGGGCCGTCTTGCCGCTGTACGATGCCCTGGCCCTGGACAATCGCATAAGACACGTACTCGTGCGTCACGAACAGGCCGCGGTGCATGCGGCCCAGGGATATGCGCGTTCGACCGGCCGCCTCGGGGTCGTGTTCGTGACGTCGGGTCCCGGCATGGCGAACACGACGTCCGGCTTGCTGGACGCGCTGAGCGATTCCATTCCGGTGCTCTGCATCAGCGGCCAGGTGGCACGCGCCGCGATCGGCACCAATGCGTTCCAGGAGTGCGATGCGCTCGGCATCTCCCGTCCGGTCACGAAGTGGAATGCGCAGATTCTCGACAGCGCTGCCATCGCCGAGACGATCGCGCAAGCCGTCGATATGGCGCTCGGCGGCCGGCCCGGCCCGGTGTTGGTCGATGTGCCGAAGGATATCCAGGCCGAAGTGCTGTCCGCGTCCGTACCGGGACGACCGTCACCGACAAGCTTGGCGCCAGCAACGGCGCCGGATCGTATGAACGCAGGGCACGAGGCACTCGAACGCGCAGCGCAGCTGATTCTTCATGCACGGCGGCCGGTATTTTATGGCGGAGGAGGGCTGGTCAATTCAGGCGATGCCGCCTGCAGCGCCTTTACCCGGCTGGTTCGCTGGAAAAACGCGCCATGCACCTTGACCCTGATGGGGCTGGGGGCGTTTCCTGCGTCGGATCCTCGCTGGCTTGGCATGCTCGGGATGCACGGCACGCTCGAAGCCAACCTGGCCATGCACGAGGCCGACCTGGTGTTGTGCGTCGGGGCCCGATTCGATGACCGGGTCACAGGCAAGCTCGCGCACTTCTGTCCCGACGCCCGGATCATCCACGTCGATATCGACCCGGCGTCGATCGGCAAGGTCGTGCACACCGATGTCGGCCTGCCGGGCGATTGCAGCGCGATCCTGAGCCGTCTGCTGGAGCGTCTGGAGGGTGCGGAAAGCGCGCCCGCGCCGACCGCCGGCTGGTGGCGCAGAATCGGCACGTGGCGCGCCGAACGCTGCCTCGAGCACGCCGTACCGGGTCCGCGCATCCTTCCCCAGCAGCTGATGCGAACGGTGTCGGAATACGCATCCGAGCGGGATGCGATCGTGTCGACGGACGTCGGCCAGCATCAGATGTGGGCAGCACAGTATCTGCAATTCGACAGGCCGCGGCGCTGGCTGACCTCGGGCGGTGCCGGCACGATGGGATATGGACTACCCGCGGCCATCGGTGCCCAGGTCGGACATCCTGACGATCTCGTCGTCTGCATATCCGGCGACGCGTCGATCATGATGAACATCCAGGAAATGTCGACCGCGGTCCAGCATCGCTGTCCGGTCAAGCTCGTCCTGTCGAACAATGGATGCATGGGCATGGTTCGCCAATGGCAGGAACTGCACCACGGCGAGCGCTACAGCCACAGCTATGCCGAAGCGATGCCGGATTTCGTTGCCCTGGCACGTGCTTTCGGATGGGCGGCGCGGCGGGTCGCCGACCCCGCGGAGCTTGATGCCGCAATGGCGGAATGCTTCGCCTCGGAGACGCCATTTCTTCTGGATGTGGCTGTCGAACAGGCCGAAAATTGTTTTCCGATGATTCCGGCTGGACGTGGCCACCATGAGATCATGCTCGGCAAAGACCGATGGTTCGCCGGTTCGCGCTAGGGCCGGGACGGCGAATTCGCTGACTGCCGCTTCCGGTAAGTCAGGCAGCTGGCGACATGGCGGGCGTGGCCGACCGCGATCTGCTCGGCGGTGCATTCGTAATCGTCATTATGCTGGCAGGCCGACATCTTGCAGGCGCCGACGCCGGCATGGCGGGTGGTGTCGCGGGAATGCAGCGTCGCGACCAGATAGGTGTCGCACCCTGGATGGACGGCGTCGCCGACCGTGATCGCGCGCGCGTGGCAGCAGTTGTTTACGTTGTAGGCGCATTCGGCGACGGAACACTCGCCGACGACCGGCATGTCGAACGCTACCCTGTTCATGATCGTCTCCCTTGAAACCTGCCCTTGGACCTACCCTCTTGGAGTCCTGCCTGGCCGGAAGTGCGACCTGCCCATTCGAATGTTTGAGACGGGTCAAAAAAACACACCGCGCGTCAGCCCGGCGCCGCTGCCGCCGTCCGGATGAACCGGCCGATCTTTTCCTGGTCGCGATCGGCCTCGATCTCGTGATCGGTCAGTACCATCCGGGCCAGCAAGGGCTTGCCGCACAAAGCAGCGATCTCATCGAGCACCTTGTCGCCACCCGATCCACCCATCGTGCAGAATGCGGCCACCTGCCGCAACCGTGCCTTGTTCGCCTCGAGATAGCTGCGCATCGGGGAACTGAGCCGGCCTGCCCATACCGGCGTGCCGAGGATGACGAGCGGGTAGTCGCCCGGGTTGCGGGCGATGGGCATGATGGCCGGCGACTTGCGCGCGAGCGCCTCGTAGCCGCAACGCAAGTAGCCCGGTACGCCGCGGCGCGTCCGCTCCTCGCGGATGGGCTCGACGTCGCACGCGCATGCGCTGGCGACCCGGCGCGCAACCTCCTGTGTGATGCCGGTGCGGGAGTAATAGATTACGAGACAAGATTTCATGAAGCTTCCTTCGCTGGCGCCAGATCGCGGCGGGCTCAGGTAACCGGTCGCGGAGGCGCTGGCAGGCCGGGCTGGTTCATGATGGACCTCCTTCTGGCTCGTGTTCCCGACATCGTGCGCTCCCAGCGGTTGAGAGTTGTTTGCGATTTCTCAAACAACGCGCGTTTTCGTGTGGGCAGCTGGTCCTGGCGGCGCCGCAGTGATGTGGCTTGCGCTGGAGCGGCAATCGGCTAAGATTGCGGCGATGCGGCGCAGGTCTGCCGGAGTGCCCTACGATCATGAAGCTCATCCAGAAAATTGGCGTCACGCGGGCGCTTGCGTGGTGCCTCGGGATGGCGCTCGCCTCCGGTATCACGCTTGCCCAGTCTGTCCGTGCCGCCATCCGGTCGCCGGCCGAGCAGGCCGGCGTGTCCTCCGCGCTGTCCACCTTTGCCACCGACGAACGTGGCTGGCTGGAACGGTTCTATGCGCCGCGCGCGTATGCACCCGCGTGGAATCCGTCGTCGGCGGCGGATGCGCTCGAGGTCCTGCGCGACGCCACGGCGCACGGCCTCGACCCGCAAGACTACGGCGTCGATGCGCTGCAACGGCAGCTGGATGGCGGTGCGGCAGGCAGCGTCCGTTTCGACATCGCGCTCACCGCCGCGATGCTGCGCTACCTGGCCGACCTGGGCGCCGGCCGCGTGCCCTCCGAATACGGCGTGGGTCCCGCGGACGCGCAGCCGGGCCGGCGCGATCCGGTCGAGCGACTGCGTGCGGGACTCGCAGGAGGCGGGCTGCGGGCCGCGGTGCGCACAGCCGAGCCGCAATTGCGCCAGTACGAATGGGTCAAGGCAGCGCTGGCCGATTACCGCGAACTGGCGAAGGCGCCGTACCCGGCGCTGCCCAGGCCGTCGGCCGGGGTCGTGGCCGGCGGCGCCTATCCGGGCGCAGGCGCGCTGTTCGAGCGCCTGGTGCTATTGAAAGACCTGCCGGCCGACGCGCCACCCCCGCCGGACGGCGTCTACAGCGGGCCGATGGAAGAGGGCGTCCGGCGCTTCCAGGCCCGCCACGGGCTGGACGAGGATGGCGTGCTGGGCCGCGGCACCATCGAGGCGCTCAACGTGCCGCCGGGCCGGCGCGTGCGCCAGCTCGAACTGACGCTCGAGCGCCTGCGCTGGCTGCCGGAATTCGGCCTCGGCCCGCTGATCGTGGTCAATCTGCCGGCCTACCGCCTGTGGGGGCTGCATCGCGGCAGTGCCGAAGCGCCGCTCGAGATGCGGGTCGTGGTCGGCACCGCGTTCAGGACGGAGACGCCGCTGTTCGTCGGCCAGATGCGCTACGTCGAGTTCCATCCGTACTGGAACGTCCCGCGCAGCATCCTCCACAACGAAGTCCTGCCCGGGCTGGCGCGCGATGCACGGTATCTGGCGCAGAACGGCATGGAAACGGTGCCGCCCGGTGCCAGCGTGGCCGACCTCGCGGCGGACCGGGCGCGCGTGCGCCAGCGTCCCGGGCCGAAGAATGCGCTGGGGGCGATCAAGTTCGCGATGCCCAACCCGATGGACATCTATCTCCACGCGACGCCGGCGCAGGCGCTGTTCAGGCGCAGCCGGCGCGACCTGTCGCACGGGTGCATCCGGGTCGAGGACCCGGCCGCACTGGCCTTGTTCGTGCTTGGCCGGCAGGCGCCCTGGAACGCCGAGGCCGTCCGGGCCGCGCTGCAGCCGGGACCGACCCGGCGCGTCGACCTGGCCCGTGCAATTCCGGTGGTGATCTTCTATGCCACCGCAATCGTCGACAACGTGGGGCGGCCGCATTTTGCCGCGGACATCTACGGCCGCGACGTGAAGCTCCAGCAGGCGCTGGCGGCACGGCACGAACGGATCGTATCCGCGACGGAAAAATGACGCCGCCGGCTGCGGCTAGTCGACATGGGCGGCCGCGGCCGATTGCCTGCGGCGCAGCATCTCCGAACGCATGCTGTCCAGGTCCTGCCGGATATGGGCGGCGATCGCCGCATTGCCGATCCCGAACGGCAGCCAGACACCCATGGCCGCTTCGCTGTCGTAGGTGATGACGGTTCGGCCATTCGACGCATTCAGCGACGTCGTGACGTCGCCCTTCCTGACGCTGCCCGACACGATATGCGAAACGAGCCTGGTATCCGGATACAGCTCGACGCGCCGCACATACTCGAAGGGGACGGCAAACCACCCGAACCGCACCTTGCCCGCCTGCCGGACCAGCAGGCTGTCGTTCGTGCGCGCGAGGATGCGGCTCTCGTCCAGGTCGGGCAGGAACTGTTTCATGCGGTCATAGTCCGTCAGCACGGTAAATGCCTGGCGGGCGTCGACGGCTACCGACAACTGCGCATGGACGGTGACGGTACCGCCATGCCGTTCCACCCTGACCTGGATGTCTTCTTCGGCGGGTGCGGCATGAACGGCGGCGGGCGCCGCCAGCAGCAAAGCAAGGAACAGGGCCCGGCGCGCGCGCCGGAGGTCGAGCAAAACGGACATGTGCGGGCAGATGGCGGATGAAGAAGGCCCTATTATCCGCGACCGGGCGACGGAGGATCCGCCGCGCGGTGGTTCAGGAACAAGCCTTGCCGTTCACGCCGTGGTAGCCCTTCGCCTTGGCGTCGGCTTCCGTCATGTATTCGCCCTTCCTGGTCTTTCCATAGTACTTGGTGCCCGCACAATGGTAGACCTTGCTCGAGCTGTTCACCCAGACCTTGCCGGGGCCGCCGCCAGGCGCTTCGGCGGTCTGGGTCGTCGCCTTCGCCGGCTTGGCGGCCTTGGCCGGGGCGGGGCTGGTGCTGGAGCTCGCCGGCGGGGCCAGCGGATTCGGCACGGTCGTCGTCTGGGCCAACGCGGCAGTCGTCAGCAAGGCGCTCACGAGCAAGGCCATGGTTTTCTTCATCGTATTCTCCGATCATCGGTCATGAGGCTGGAACAGCCGGGACGTCAATTCTAGTGGCGATGGCCGGTTCGAACCCGAACATGATTGAACTGTAATCTTTCGCATGACAGGACGGGTTCGACGCCTAGAAACGATACTGGATACCACCCGTAAAGCCGCTTTGCGTCGATGCACTGCCCATGTCCTCGCGCGAGAGGCCGATCGGCTGCCCGTGTGCGGCCCGCGCGCGTGCTGCAACGACATACAGGGTAGTGCGTTTGGAGAGCGACACCATGCCCCGCACCACCATCAAGGTCGGGTCGGCATCCCGGCTGGCAGGCAGGTTGCGGGTGTCGATGTGGTACGCCGCCCCGGTCAGCGTCACGTCGCCGACCAGATAGCTGACACCCGCCCAGTAGGTGTCGGCACGCAGGTCCGCCCTGGCAGGCGTGCCGGAGGCGAGTTCGAAGCCGCGCATCGCCGTCATCGTACGCCAGCGACCCGACTGGTAGGCCGCGCCCAGATGCCAGGCGCGGGTCTGGTCGCGCTGGCCGGTGGCGGCCAGGGCGTTGCCGTTGACCTGCTCGTAGCTCGCCATGAATCCGAGACCGTCGCCGAACCATGATCCGCCGACGGCAAGCTTGCGGCCATCGGCCGCGTTCCCTGCCTGTTCGCCAAGGCCGACGGTGGCGCCGTAGGTGAAGCCGCCGGTATGGCCGGTATATTTGACCAGGTTGTCGAAGCCGGTCGTCATGCCGTATTTCGACGGCCCGGTGGCGCTGCCGGTGGTCGCCCACGAGTAGTTCGGCGCATAGCCCATCGGGTCGAACTTGCTGACCAGGTCGTAGGTCGTGGTGAACGAGCGGCCTATCACGATGCGTCCGAAGCCGCCTTCGAGGCCGACATTCGCCTGGCGCTTGAACAGCGGGCCGCCGCCGGTATCGCCCGTGTCCATACCGATGGCGCCTTCGAGATTGAACACCGCCTTCAGGCCCGCGCCCAGGTCTTCGCTGCCGCGGAAACCCCAGCGCGAGGTGTTCTTGCCGCCCGAAACCACGCGGACCTCGCTGCCGTTGCCGGGTGCCGCATGGTTCACGTATTCGACGCCGGCGTCGACGATGCCGTAGATCTGGACCTTGCTCTGGGCCATGGCGGCCGGGTCCAGGAAAAGCGCTGCCATGACGGCGAGCGCGAGTGCCGACTTCTTCATGCTTGTCTCCAATGTGTTGTAAATTTTGCGCCGATCGACATGCCGGCGGCTTGTCCGTCTTACGAAAACCGGAACAGGGCCTTCGGTGTCTCGACCAGCACGATGCGTCGTTCGTCGGGGTCCGGCAGCCAGGTGTCGAGCGCACGCCGGGCAGACCCGTAGTCGGCCTGTTTTTCGAATTGGGTGTGCGGCCAGTCGCTGCCCCACAGCAGGCGCTCCATGCCGAAGGCGCGGCGCAGCAGCGGGATCGCATCGAGGGCGACCTGCTGGCCGCGGCCGTTGGCGCCGTTGCGGTAGGCGCCCGACAGCTTGACCCAGACGCGCCGTGTGGAAGCGGCGTCCAGCAGGAAGCGGAAGCCGGGATCGTCCACGCCGAGCGCCGGGTCGGGACGGCCGAAGTGGTCGACCACGACGTTGACGCCGGCATCCAGCAGCGGCTGCAGGACCGTCGCCAGGCGGCCGGCTTCCCGGTGCACCTCGACCTGCCAACCCAGGTCCACAGCCTGCCGCAGCAGTGCGCGCCATCGGGGATTGGCGAAGTCGGGCAAGGCTGCGTTCCCGACGAGGTTGAGGCGGATGCCGACGATGCCGGCAGCATGCATGCCGCCCAGCGCCGCCGGGGCCACGTCGGGTCCGACGACCGCGATGCCGCGCAGGCGTCCGGGCAGGCGCTTCAGCCCCGCGAGAAGATAGCTGTTGTCGGTGCCCAGGAAGCTCGGTTGCACCAGCACGCCGCGTGCAATGGCGTGCCGGTCCAGCATGCCGATGTAGTCGTCCAGGGTGGCGTCATGGTCGGGTGCATAGCGACGCACGTTCGCGAGCTTGAGGCCGCGCTCGAAGATATGGGCGTGAGTGTCGATGGTTGCCATGGTTGCGTGCTCCTCAGGCGTCCTGGTATTGGCACAGGCGGGCAGCAGGAAAGGCAGGAGGGCGCCGGCCAGTCCCATTTGAAATTGGCGTCGTTTCATGGGGTGTTATCGCTAAGGCAGGATTGAAAACCATGTTCGTTCAGTGCCCGGACCCGGCGAGATCCTTGCCGCGGGTTTCCGGCAGCGCGAGGACGGCGAGGGCCACCAGCGCGTAGGCGACCCCGGCATCGACGCCGATCGCGGTACCGAGCGGCATGTTGCCGCTCATGTGGCCGACCAGTGCCGGAAAGCCGGCCGATACGATGCGGCCGAAGTTGTAGCAGAACCCGACGCCGGCGCCGCGCATGTCCGCGGGATAGAGTTCGTTGAACAGCGCGCCCAGGCTGGCCGGAATGCCGGCGGCAAAGAACCCCAGTGGCAGGCCGAGGAGCAGCATGGCGCCATTGCCCAGGTCGAGGAAGACGTAGGCCTGTACGGTGACCACGCAGCATGCGGCGAACAGGACCAGGTTGTAGCGCCGGCCGAGGCGGTCCATCAGGTAGGCGCTGGCGATGCAGCCGCACCAGAACGCCACGATGATGATCGCCAGGTAGCCGCTGGTGCCGAGCACGGACAGGTGGCGTTCCGTCTTCAGGTAGGTCGGGAGCCAGGTCATCAGGGCGTGGTAGCCGCCGTGCGCGCCGACGCCGACCAGGGCGCCCATCACGGTCAGGCGCAGCACCTCGGGCCTGAAGATGGCAAGCAGTCCCGGTCCGCCCGGACTGGACCGGGGTGCCCCGGCCGTGAAACGCTCGGGCTCGGCAATGTGGCGGCGCACATAGATGATGAGCAGGGCCGGCAGGATGCCGATCCCGAACATCACGCGCCAGGCCAGCCCGGGGGGCAGCAGCAGGTAGATCGCCGAATACAGCAGCACGGCCGCGCCCCAGCCCACGGCCCATGCACTCTGGACGGTGCCCATGGCCTTGCCGCGGTGCGCCGGCCGGATGACCTCGGCCATCAGCACGGCACCGGCCGCCCATTCGCCGCCGAAGCCGAAGCCCTGCAGGGCCTTGAGCACCAGCAGCTGGCCGAAGCCGGTGGCAAAGGCCGACAGCAGCGTGAACAGCGAGAACCAGGCGATCGTCAGTTGCAGCGCGCGCACCCGGCCGATGCGGTCGGACACGGCGCCCATGATCCAGCCGCCGAGGGCCGAGGACACCAGCGTCACGCCGCTGATCAGGCCTGCGTCCGTCTTGTCGAGGCCGAATGTGGCGATCAGGGCCGGTATGGCCAGGCTGAACATCTGCACGTCGAGTGCATCGAGGGCCCAGCCGCCGAAGCAGCCCCAGAAAGTCTTGCGTTCCCGTGGAGTGACCTCCCGGTACCAATTGAACATGAGTGTCTCCGTATGGATGCGGCGGGGTGGCATGGACGCCCGCCTGTCATCGGAAAGCCGGTCAGCGCTTGCGGGTGAGCAGCCACAGGGTCACGCAACCGATCAAGGAGATCAGCGCGATCGGCAGCAGGGCCAGCGCGAAGCTGCCGGTCGACTGCTTGATGGCGCCGAGCATCGCGGAGCCGACGAAGCCGGCCAGGTTGCCCACCGCGTTCACCTGGGCGAGGCCGGCGGCAGCCGCCTTGCCGGGCATCCATTCGCTGGCCAGTGCCCAGAACGGACCCTTGAAGATATAGGTGCCCGTGACCGCCAGCACCAGCAGGGCGATGGTGAGGGTGAGGGAAGAACCGGTGAAGGCCACCAGCATCAGGCTGATCGCCACCGCGGCCAGCGGCAGGCCGCTATGCCAGACGCGCTCCCTGGTGCGGTCCGAGTGCTTGCCCCACCACAGCATCAGGATGGCCGCGATGCCGAAGGGCACCGAGTTGAGCAAGCCGGTCTCCAGCGTGGACAAGCCGAATGCCTTGATGATCTGCGGCTGCCACAGGGACAGGCACTGGCTGGCGCCGGACGCGCCGGCGTAGACCAGCGCCGCGGCCAGCACGTAGCGGTTCAGCAGGATGTCGCGCAGGCGGCCGTGACCGGCGCCGTCGGCCGCCTTGCCTGCGGCGGCATGTTCGGTTTCCAGTTGGCGCGTCAGCCAGGATTTTTCTTCGGCGCTCAGCCATCTGGCTTCCTGCGGCTTGTTGGTCAGCAGCCATGGCACCATCAGGCCCAGCAGGATGGCGGGCGCGGCTTCGAGGACGAACATCAGCTGCCAGCCCTGCAGTCCGAACAGGCCGTCGAGCTGCAGCAGCGCGGCCGACAGCGGCGAGCCGATGAAGCTGGACAGCGGCACCGCCACCATGAAGATCGCGATGATGCGGGCGCGGTAGGCGGACGGGAACCACTGGGTGAGGTAGAAGATCACGCCGGGGAAGAAGCCCGCTTCGGCGGCGCCGAGCAGGATGCGCATCGCGTAGAACGAGTTCGGGCCGGTGATCAGGGCGGTGCAGGCGGATACCAGGCCCCAACTGATCATGATGCGGGCGATCCACAGGCGCGCCCCGACCTTCTGCATCGCCAGGTTGCTGGGAATTTCGAACAGCACGTAGGTCAGGTAGAACAGGCCGCCCCCGAGTCCGAAGGCTGCGGCGTCGATGCCGACGGCATGGTTCATCTGCAGCGCCGCGAAGCCGACGTTGACCCGGTCGACGAAGGCGATGAAGTAGCCGAGCATGAGAATCGGCAGCAGGCGCCAGGCGACCTTGCGCATGGTCTGGCGCTCCAGTTGCGATATGACGCGCGTGCTCTTGTCCAGGGTGGTGGAATGCATGGTCTTTCCTCGGGTGGAATCGATAGGTAAAGGGGGGCCATTCCCGCCTGTCGCCAGGCTGGCCTCTGTGGTTCGGGAAGGCGGGCCGGGGCCCGCCGGCCGCTCAGCGGATCTCTACGTGGTAGCGGAACTGCTCGGCGGGGCCGCGCGAACGGCGCCATTCCAGCGGCTGGCGGTCGTAGCCGAGCGCGACGCGCTCGACGACGATCACCGGTGCCCCCGGCTGCAGTTGCAACAGCCGCGCATGCACCTCGTCGACCGCTTCGGCGGTGAGGTCTTCTTCGGCAGACGCGATCACCTGGCCGCAGCGTTCCTCGTACAAGGGATAGAGCAGGTCGCCGAAGGCGCCGGTGTCGATGTCCAGCAGCGCCGCGAATTTCTCCCTGGGCAGCCAGATCGATTCGGCAAGCAGCGGTTTGCCGTTCAGCAGTCGCAGGCGCGTCATGTGGATGACTTCCGAGCCGGGCGCCAGGCGCAGGGCGGACGCCACGGCGGATGGCGCTTCCATGACTTCGCGGCGCAGGATGCGGCCTTCCGGCACCTGGCGTTCACCGCTCTCTTTCTGGAAGCGGAAGAAGCGGAACAGCGAGGAGTCGAAGCGGGCGCGGCGCACGAAGGTGCCGCGGCCCTGGAAGCGTTCGAGCGAACCTTCCGCGACCAGCATGTCGATCGCCTTGCGGACCGTGCCGATGGATGCCGAAAACTGCTTGACCAGTTCGGCTTCTGTGGGGATGGCTTCTCCTGGCCGCCATTGCTGGCTGGCGATGCGCTCGCTGAGTTCGTCGCGCAAGCGCTGGTACAGGGGAAGCCGTTCGTCGTGTCTCCGTACGAAGTTCATATGCTCATCTAGTCATATATATGAATTTATGCTTTGTACTTTACACAGACTGCTTTCGGGCGTCAACAGAGATCGAAGCGAACTTGCTGTCGGCAAGCACTTGCGCGGCGGGGTAGGGCCTGCGCTGTGACCGGCGCAGTGCTTTGTTCCTTGATGGGCCTAAGGGGGCCGCGGGCATCGATTTTTCCGCAGCCTGGATTGCTGCGCCGGGCGGGGCCCATCGGTTAAGATGGACCGCTATGGAATTCCGCCAAATTAACTACTTCATCGCGCTGTACGAAGAGGGCACGGTCACCCGCGCCGCGCACCGGCTCAACATCGTGCAGCCGGCCCTTAGCATGCAGATCAGCAAGCTGGAAGAGCAGATCGGCCAGCAGCTGTTCGAGCGCAGCAAGCAGGGCATGGTGCCGACCGCGGCCGGACGGCAGATGTACCGCCTGTTCCTGCCGATCATGCGCGACTTCTCGAACGCCCATGCCCAGATACTCAGCAGCGACGGCGCCATCCGCGGCGAGGTGAACATCGGCCTGATCGCGTCGGTGACCGAGGGCGTGCTGGTCGATACGCTGACCGAATTCTCGAACCGCTACCCGGAGGTCGATGTGTCGGTGGCCGATGGATATACCAGCACGCTGATCGACTGGGTCACGGGAGGGCGCCTGGATGCGGCCATCATCAACAAGCCGCGCCGTCCGCTTGCGCTCGACGTCGAGCACATCGTCGACGAAGAGATGGTGTTGATTACCGGCGCGCCCTTGGACCAGAACGTGCCGCAGAGCCTGACCTTGCGCCAGCTCGCTTCGCTCGGCCTGGCGCTGGTGCTGCCGACGCGCGGGCACGGGCTGCGCAGCACCATCGACGGCTTCGCGGAAAGCGAGAACATCGAGCTGGCGCCGAAGTTCGAGATCGATTCGCTGGTGGCGACCGTCAAGCTGGTCGAGCAGGCCAGCGTGGCGACGATCGTGCCGCGCGTCGCCGTGCACCGCCAGCTCGGCAACGGCACCCTGCGCGAACATGTCATCACCGCGCCGCGGCTGATGCGGCGCATGGTGAGCGTGTCGCATCCGCGCCGGCCGCTGAGTCCGGCGGTGCGGCTGTTCCTGTCGATGCTGGCTGCGAACCTGCGGCTGCGCGCGCCGGCGGAGCCGGTGGACGCGGAGGGCACGGAGGGCACGCCGGCGCCGCAGGCCTGAGGCTCAGACCAGGCCGGCGCTGCGGTAGATGTGCTTGGTTTCGAGGAAGTCGTTCAATCCCTCGTAGCCGTGCAGCCGTCCGACCCCGCTGCGCCGGTAGCCTCCCGTCTCCGCTTCCGCGAACAGGCGGTTATGGTCGTTGATCCACACCGTGCCGTTGCGCAGTGCGCGTGCGATGCGCATGCCCCGGTCGCCGTCCTGGGTCCAGACGCTGGCCGACAGGCCGAACACCGTGTGGTTGGCGCGCGCCACCGCGTCCTTGTCGTCGTCGAAGCGCTCCAGCACGACGAAGGGGCCGAAAATCTCGTCCTGCACGAAAAAGGCGCTGCTGTCCTGGTGTGCCACCAGCGTCGGGGTCAGGAAGTGGCCGTTCGCCAGCCGTCCGCCAGGGCGGACGCCCTTCAGCACGACCTCGTCGCAGGTGTCGAGTGCGCGCGCGGTGTCGCCGGCCACGCGCTCCAGCGCCCCGGCGTCGATCAGCGGGCCCATGCCGGCACCCGGGGCATCGCCCGGTGCCACCACGATGCCGCCGAGCGCCTGTTTCAGCGCGCGCTTCATTTCGTCGTAGCGTGAGGCATGCACGAGGACGCGGCGCGCGGCCGTGCATTGCTGCCCGGAGATGACGGTCGCCGCCGCCGCGATGCGCTGGGCGGTCGTGCCGACGTCGGCGTCGGGGAACACCAGGCAGCAGGATTTGCCGCCCAGTTCCAGCGACAGCTTCTTCATGGTCGGGGCGGCCGCCGCCATGATGCGCTGGCCGGTGCCGTTCGAGCCGGTGAAGCTGAGCACGTCGACGTCGTTCGAGGCCACCAGTTCCTGCGCCGCCTCGCTGCCGGTTTCCAGCACCAGGTTCAACACGCCGCGCGGCAGGATCTCGACCGCCGCCAGTTCGCGCAATACCTGGGCCGTGACCTGCGCGGTCTGGTGTGCCGGCTTGACGACGGCGGTGCAGCCGGCCGCCAGTGCCGGGGCCAGCGAGCGGATCAGCAGCACGACCGGCGCATTCCAGGGAATGATCAGCCCCGCCACGCCGGCTGCCTCGCGCAGCGTCGCCGAGTAGGCGCCCGGCTCGACTTCCGTGAAGTGGCCGGGCATGTGGCGCGCCAGGCCGGCGTAGTAGCGGATTTCCGAGATGGCGGCACTCATCTCGCCGCGCGACTGCGCCATCACCTTGCCGTTTTCCTGGGTCAGCAGCGCGGCCAGTTCGTGGCGCTTTTCCAGGCGCTCGGCCCATTGCAGCAGCACGTTCTGGCGCAGGCGCGCATCGTGCGGCCACAGCGAGGTGTCGAAGGCGTGGCGCGCGCATGCGATGGCGGCGCGCGCATCAGGCAGGCCGCCGGCCGCGTGGCTGCCGATGACGCTTCCGTCCGCCGGATTGCGGCTGGTGGCGACGCCGCCGCCGGCCGCGCCCTGCCACTGCCCGTCGATGTAGTTGAGGGCGTTCAGGTGGGTCATGCTCAGCTGCCCTTGAACTGCGGCGCGCGCTTGCCGTGGAAGGCTTCCACGCCTTCGCGGAAGTCGTCCGAAGAGCGCAGGCGGCTGTAGCAATGGCCTTCCAGTTCGATCGCGATGGACAGCGGCGCGTCCTCGGTGTCGTTCAGCAGCTTCTTGGCGGTGCGCTGGGCCAGCGGCGAGAAGCCGCGCAGCTCGTCGACCAGGCGGTCGGTGGCGGCTTCCAGTTCCGCATCCGGCACGCATTCGGTGGCGACGCCCCAGTCGTAGGCCTGCTGGCCCGGGATGCGGCGCGAGCGCATCACGATGTCCTTGGTGCGGGTGATGCCGACCATCTTCTGCAGGCGCGCCGAACCGCCCGAGCCCGGGATCTGGCCGAGCTTCTGTTCCGGCAGCGCATAATAAGTGGTGTCGGTGGCGATGCGGAAGTCGCAGGCCAGCGAGATCTCGAAGCCGACGCCGAAGCAGAAGCCGCGGTTGGCCGCGATCACCGGCTTGCTGCAGCGCGTCGGCGCCGCGATGTTCCAGGCCAGTTTCGAGACGTGTTCCGGGGACGCCTCCAGGAAGCCCTTGATGTCGCCGCCGCTGGAGAAGTGCTGGCCGTCCGCGCGCAGCACGATCACGCGCACGCGCTCATCCTCGTCCAGCGCTTCGAACACCAGGCGCAACTGCTCGCGCTGCTGCATCGAGATGATGTTGAACTGGCCGTTCGACAGGACGATGTCGGCGCGCTGGCGCTCCGCATCGACTTCCACGCGGAAGCCGTCGAGGTTGGCGAGCAGGTCGTGGGCGGGGTGTTTCAGTTGGGTCATGCTGTTCTCCTTGGTTATTCTGTGGCTTCGGTTGATTCAGTAGCGCCGCCGCGCGGCATGCCTTCCCAGCGCCTGACCAGGCCCTGGTGCGGCAGGTCGAAGAGGTCGAGCAGGCGGCCTACCGTATGGTCGACGATGTCGTCGAGCGAATCCGGGCGCGTGTAGAAGGCCGGCACCGGCGGGAACACGATGCCGCCCATTTCGGTCACGCTCGTCATGTTGCGCAGGTGCGCCAGGTTCAGGGGTGTCTCGCGCGCCACCAGCACCAGCCGGCGGCGTTCCTTCAGGATCACGTCGGCGGCACGGGAAACAAGGTTGTCGGCCAGCCCGTGGGCGATGCTGGCCAGCGTCTTCATCGAGCACGGCGCCACCACCATGCCGGCCGAGCGGAACGAGCCGCTGGCAATCGTGGCGCCGATGTCCTTGACGTTGTGGACCACGTCGGCCAGCGCCTCGATGTCGGCGCGGCGCATGTCGAGTTCCTGCTGCGCCGTCATCACGCCGGAGGACGATATCACCAGGTGGGTCTCGCAGGTACCGGCCGCGCGCAGCGCCTGCAGCATGCGCACGCCGTACACCGCGCCGCTGGCGCCGGTGATGGCGACGATGAGGCGGGGTTTGCTCATTGCAAGTCCACCACGTGCCAGTCCACCACGGCGCCGGACACGATTTCCCGGTCGAGGTCGATCTCGAGCTCGCCAGGGATGCGCACCTTGGTGAATACGTGGCCGCGGTAGGACACCGGCCGGGTCGCGTCCAGGCCCATCTTGGCGCCGACGCCCTGCAGGTGCGGTGGTGCCGGTTCGTCGCTGGCGTGGTGGCCGGTGGCCACGGTGGTGGACGGATCCAGCACCGAGCCCTGGGCGCCGCTGATCACGACCAGGTCACGGTCGGCCTGGAAGCGCGTGGCCACCGCCCACTCGACCTGCTGCGGATCGTGCACGTCGACGTCGTCGTCGACCACGATCACCTGCTTGATGTCGTAGTGGGCGCCGAACGCGCCGAGGATCACGTTCTTCGGCTCGCCTTCGCGCGCCTTGCGGAACTTGACGAACAGGTGGTAGCGGCCGACGCCGCCGACCGACAGGTGGACATCGAGCACGCCCGGGAAGCTGCGCTGCAGGTGGGCCAGCATGGTCGCCTCGCGCGGGATCGATCCCAGCAGCAGGTGTTCCATCTCGGCCGGCACGATGGTGTGGTAGATCGGGTTGCTGCGGGTGGTCACGGCATCGACCACGATCACTTCGCGCTTCTCCTGCGCGCTGTAGTACTTCGGGAACTCGCCGAACGGGCCTTCGGCTTCGCGCACCTGGGGCAGCAGCCGGCCCTCGATGACGATTTCCGCATTGGCCGGCACGCGCACTTCGCTGGTCGTGCATTTCACCACCGGCAGCGCGGCGCCGTGCAGGGCGCCGGCGATTTCCAGTTCGTCGTGGTCGATCGGCGTGATCGCCTGGGAGGCCAGCAGGGTGAGCGGATCGGCGCCGATGACGACCGCCACGTCGAGCGCCTGGCCGGCAGCTTCGGCTGCCTTGTAGAAGGCCAGCAGGTGGCGCGGCAGCATCAGGATCGCCATGCGGTCGCGCCCATGCACCTGGATCCGGTTGATCGACACGTTTTGCACGCCGGTCGCCGGATTGCGTGCAATGACCAGGCCGGCCGTGATGTAGGGGCCGTTGTCGTGTTCGCTGTGGGTGGGGATCGGCAGCATCGCGTTCAGGTCCATCGATGCGTCCATGCGCGTCACGAGCTGCTGGCAGGGCGCGTCCGCCGCCGTCACTTCGCGCCACGGCAGCGGGTGTTCGGCGGCGTGGCGGAAGGCGGCCAGCAGGCCCGCCTGCTCGACGCCCATCGCCTCGGCGATCCAGCCGCGCCGCGACACGAAGCCGGACACCACCGGCATCGTGTGCCCGGCCGGCTTCGGGAAGTAGGCGGCCTGTTTGCCGTCCAGGCGCTTGGCGATGGCGGCCAGGCGGTGCTTCAGCGGCACGCCTTCGCGGATCACGGCGAGGCGGCCGGTTGCCTGCAAGTGTGCGAGCCAGCTGCGCAGGTCGGTCGCCTTGGGTTTTGGCGTATCGTTTTTCATTGTTGTGCCTTTCCTTCTTCGTGGACCGGCAAGGTCTCGTAGTCGCCGGCGATCAGCTTGCGCCGCAGGATCTTCCCGACCGGCGATTTGGGAATCTCGCGCACGAACACATAGTCGCGCGGGCGCTTGAAGTTCTGCAGGTCCGACTGGCGCACGTGTTCGTTCAGCGCTTCCTGCGTCGTCTCGCCGCGCGGCTTGACGAAGGCGACCACGCGCTGGCCCCAGCGCTCGTCCTGCAGGCCGGCCACGGCGACCTCGTCGACGGCCGGGTGCAGCGACAGCACCGATTCGATGTCGACCGGGGAAATGTTTTCGCCGCCGCTGATGATCATGTCGTCCACGCGCCCGGTGACGAACAGGTCGCCGTCCGGGTCGAGGTAGCCGGTGTCGCCGGTGAAGTACCAGCCGGCGCGGATCGACTTGCCGTTGGCGTCCGGACGGTTCCAGTAGGCCTCGAACGCCTCGTCACCCTGCAGTTCGCAGACGATCTGGCCTTCCTCGCCCGGCGCCACCACCTGGTCCGGCGTGTCGGCGCCGAGCGGCACCACGCGGATGCGGGTATTGATGCCGGCGCGCCCGGCGCTGCCGGCCTTGCGCGTGGCGTCCTGGTCGAATGCGAAGGTGAACACTTCGGACGAACCGTAGTGGTTGACGAACAGCTCCGGCCTGAAGGCCTCGTTCAGCCGCTTCAGCAGGCCATCCTGCATCGGGGCGCCGGCGAAGCCGAGCTTGGTCACGGAACTAATGTCGGCACCGTGCTGCGCCCGCCATGCCAGCATGTCGTGGTACAGCGTGGGCACCAGGTACAGCGCCGTGATGCGCTCCTGCTCGATCGACAGGAAGGCGGCGGCGCAATCGAACTTCGGTACGCACACGAACACGCCGTCGACCAGCGCCATCGCCAGCAGCGAGCGCACGCCCATCGTGTGGTACAGCGGCATGACGCCCAGCGTGCGTTCGCCGCGGCGGTACAGGTTCTGCGCCACGTGGCCGAGGGCGGCGGCGCGTTCGGCACGGTGCTTGCGCGGCACGCCTTTCGGTTTGCCGGTCGTGCCCGAGGTGTACAGCATCAGCGAGATGTCTTCGCTGTCCGCCGCCAGCAGCGGGCTGGCCGGTGCATGTTCAAGCAGCTGCGCGTATTGGACCGTGCCGTCGGCGCCGCCCACGGCGATGCGCGTGAGGCGTGCCGCCGCCGGGCTGCCGGCGACCGCTTCCGCACTGACCGGCTCGTAGACGATGGCCTTGGCCGCCGAGTCGGTCGCGCAGTACTCGACTTCGTCCGGCTTGGCGCGCCAGTTCAGCGGCGTGACGATCGCGCCCAGGAACTGGCAGGCCCAGTGGATGGTCGCCATCTCGATGCGGTTCTGCAGCACGACCATCAGGTGGTCGCCGCGGTTGATGCCGAGCACGGACAGGCCGGCGGCGACGCGTTGAATGCGCTCGTACCATTCGGCATACGTCAGGCGCTGCGCGCCGTCGACCACCGCCAGCGCATGCGGGCTGCGTTCGACGCTTTGCAGGAAGGTGCGTCCTAGATCCAGCACGGTGTTCTCCTCTATTCTGATTGGATATCGATGACGTCGTCAGGCGTTGACCAGCCGGGCCTGCCCGGCGGCGCCGACCCCGGCATGGCCCGGCTTGTCGGCTTCCGCCGTCGCGCCGACCGGGCGGCCGAGGCGTGCGGCGGCGGTCTCCAGCACCGCCTTGACGATGTTGGTATAGCCGGTGCAGCGGCACAGGTGGCCGGACAGCATCTCGCGCACTTCCTGTTCGCTCGGGTCCGCCTTGCGTTTCAGGTAATCGGCGCAGGACATCAGGATGCCGGCCGTGCAGAAGCCGCACTGCAGCGCGTGGTTGCGGCGGAAGGCTTCCTGCAGGTCGGACAGGCCTTCATGGTCGCGATTCAGTCCTTCCACGGTCTCGATGTCCCGGCCTTCGGCCTGCACCGCGAGGCTCAGGCAAGTGCGCGAGGCCACGCCGTCGATCATCACGGTACAGGCGCCACACACGCCGTGTTCGCAGCCGACGTGGGTGCCGGTCGCGCCCAGTTCCTGGCGCAGGAAGTCGGACAGCAGCGTGCGCGGTTCGCAGGTGCCGCTGCGGCGCTGGCCGTTCAGCACCAGTTCGATGCGCACGACGTCGTTTTTCTGGTAAGTCTTCATGACATGGCCCTGTCGATCGCGGTGCGGCCGAGGTGGCGCACCAGTTGTCTGCGGAATTTGGCGGAAGCGTGGTGGTCGTCCTTGGCGCCCAGTTCCCACGCAAAATCGTTGATTGCGGCATCCAGGTCGGCGCCCTGCAGGCGCGGCCAGGCCTTGACGCGCGGGCGGTCCGACACGCCGCCGACCGCCAGCCGGATCCCGTCCGGGCGCACCACGGCGGCCACCGCGCAGATCGCGAAGTCGCCGTGGCGGCCGGCGAATTCCTCGAAGGCGTAGCGCACGCCGGGCTCGGCCAGCGGATAGCGCACTTCCTCGACCAGTTCGTCGGGGGCGCGCGCCGTCATCAGCATGCCCTGGAAAAAATCGTCGGCCGCCACCGTGCGCCGTCCGCGCCGGCTGTGCAGCACGACCTGGCCGCCCAGCGCGAGCAGGCACAGGGGCAGTTCCGCGCTCGGGTCGGCATGCGCGATCGAGCCGCACACGGTGCCGCGGTTGCGGATCTGGAAGTGCGAGATATGGGGGAAGGCCTGCGCCAGCAGCGGGACTTCCGCCGCCAGCCCGGTGCGCCATTCGACGCTGCCCTGGGTGGCGGCCGCGCCGATCGCCAGCACACCGGCATCCGCACGGACGTAGTTCAGGTCGGGCACGCGCGAGATGTCGATCAGGACGCTCGGCTGCGCCAGGCGCAGGTTCAGCACGGCCATCAGCGACTGGCCGCCGGCCAGGATGCGGGCGTCCTCGCCGGCGTCGGCCAGCAGCGCGACCGCTTCGGCGGCGCTGTCGGGGCGTGCGTAATCGAAGGCTTGCGGTTTCATGCTTTCACTCCAAACAGGGCTTTCAGGCGCTGCCACAGGCTGCGGCGTGGCGTGGCGGCGGCGCCGGCGGCATGCGCGGCACCGGCTGCCGCAACGGCAGTGCCGGCGGTGCCGGGGGTGCCGCCGGCTTCGCGGCCGAGCTGCTCGAACAGCTGGTTCAGCACGATCTTCGCTGCACCCTCCAGCATGCGGCTGCCGACGGCGGCCACCTTGCCCGACACGTCGGCCGCGTAGTCGTAGCGCAGCAGCGTGCCGCCGCCCTGCGGCTCGAGCGTGACCAGTCCGCTGCCGCGCGCGCTGCCCACCGAGGACAGGCCGGAACCGGCCAGCCGCAGGCTGCGCGGCGGATCGAGTTCGGACAGCGCGACCTCGGCCGAGTAGCGCGCCTTGATCATGCCGACGCCGACCGTCACGTCGGCGCGGTAGCGGTGCTCGCCGTTCGGCTCGAGCGCATTGCAGCCGGGGATGACCTTGGCCAGCGCGGCCGGGTCCAGCAAGACCCTGAACACGGCTTCCGGCGTCGCGGCCAGCACGACTTCGCCGCGTGCGCCGAGGGACTTGCCGCCTTTGCCGGTCTTGCCTGCGTTGACCGCGCCGACGGCGGCCGTCGACGGAATCGCATCGCCGCCCGCGACCGGCACCGCCGCGGGTGCGCGCATCCGAGCCTGGCTCTGCGCCACCGCCTGCGACGGCGGCGGTTCGTCGGCGCCGATCAGGTCCATCACCTTCGACGGCGTCAGCGGCAGCGTCAGGTCGGCCACGCCCAGCGCGTCGGCGACGGCATTCGCGATGCACGGCGGCGTGCTCATGTTGTTGCCTTCGCCGAGGCCTTTGGCGCCGAGCGGCGTGAAAGGCGAGGGCGTCTCGACGTGGATGATCTGCGGCTCCGGCACTTCGCAGGTGGTCGGCACCAGGTAGTCGGCAAAGGTGCCGGACTGGAAGCTGCCGTCGTCGCCGTAGCGGAATTCTTCCATCAGTGCCGCACCCAGGCCCTGGGCGAAGGCACCGCGGATCTGGCCGTCGGCCAGCGCCGGATTCAGGATCTTGCCGGCATCGTGGGTGGTGACGTACTTGTCGATCGTGATGCGGCCGGTGTTGCGGTCGATCTCGACACCGCAGACGTCGAAGGCGAAGCCGTAGGCGGCCGAGGTGTTCACGCGGTCCTGCTCGTCCGGCGCCCCCAGCGATTCGGCGCTCCAGAACGCGGTTTCGCGCAGTCCCGGCTCCACCCCCGCCGGCAGCAGGGCCGGTGCCCAGTGCGGGCTGGCGGCCATGCGCAGGAAGGGCAGCGACCTGTCGGGGTTGGCTTGGGCGAACACCTTGCCGTTCCTGAACACGACGTCGGCGGCGGCGCAGTCCAGCTGCGGCGCGGCGATCGTGGCCAGCTTGTCGCGCAGCTTTACTGCCGCCAGGTGCACGGTGCCCGCCACGGCGCCGGCGAAGCGGCTCGAGTAGTTGCCGGCGGCGACCGACCAGGCATCCTTCTGGGTGTCGAATTCGACGTTGACGGCCACCTGGTCCGGCTGCAGCCCGAACACGTCCGCCACCACCTGAGAACACACGGTGCGGTGGCCCTGGCCGGCGGGCGTCGACGCGATCACGACGTTGATGCCGCCGAGCGGGTCGATGCCGACCGTGGCGGAAGCGATCGCGCCGTTCTTCGGACCGGCCTTGGCGCGCGCTTCCTTCGGCAGCACCGTCGTGATGTAGCCCATGTTCGAGATCGAGGGCTCGACGATGGCGGCAAAGCCGATGCCGTACAGCCGGCCCTCGGCGCGTGCGCGTTCCCTTTTTGCGTACAAGCCGGCCAGGCCGCCTTCGCTCTGCACCAGTTCCAGCGCGCGCTGGTAGTTGCCGGAATCGATCAGGGCGCCGGCGGCGGCCTGGTAGGGGAAGGCATCGGCCGGAATGAAGTTGCGGCGGTAGACCTCGACCGGGTCGAGCTTCAGTTCGACCGCGATGCGCTGCATCAGGCGTTCGAGCGCGATGTACACCTGCGGGCCGCCGAAGCCGCGCACCAGGCCGGCCGGCGTCTTGTTGGTCAGCACCACGCGGTTGCGGACAAGCAGGTTCTGGATCGCGTAGGCCCCGGTGAGCACGCCGTGCATGCGGTAGAAAGTGGCCGGCTCGGGCGCGCGCAGGTAGCCGCCGACGTCGTCGAACTGGTCATAATCGAGGGCCGTGATGCGGCCGTCGCTCTCGACTGCCGCGCGGATCGTCGACAGGCGGTTGGTGGCGGAGGTCAGGCCGGCCAGGTGTTCGAGGCGGTCTTCCACCCACTTGACCGGGGCGCCGGCCTTGCGCGAGGCGAGGCACATCAGCACGACGTACTGGAACACGGCATGCTTGACGCCGAAGCTGCCGCCGGAGTCGCGGAAGTAGCGGTGGCGCAGCTTGTGGCCCGGCACGCGCAGCGCCAGCGCCATCACGGTATGCAGCGAGAACGGGCCCATGAAATTCGAGCTGACGTCGTAACCTTCTTCCTCGGACAGCCAGTCGGCGACGACGACCGCGCATTCGATCGGCGTGCACGAGTTGCGCGGGTAGCGCTGCGTCAGCGCCACGGTGTGCGGCGCCGCGGCGAAGGCAGCCTCGGGATCGCCGTAGCGGAAGCTGCGGTCGCTGACGATGTTGGTGCCGACGCCCTCGTGCAGGACGGGCGCATCGGATGCGATGGCGTCGTCGATGGTCGCGACCGGCGGCAGCGTTTCGTAGTCGACCAGCAGCAGGTCCGCCGCGTCCTCGGCCAGGTAGCGGGTGTCGGCGACGACCACCGCCACAGGCTCGCCGACGTAGCGCACGCGTTCGCGCGCCAGCGCCCACATCTCCATCTGCGCCTTGACGCCGACGACGAAGGGCTTCGACCAGTCGGCCAGGTCGGCGCCGGTGAGCACGGCGCGCACGCCTGGAGCAGCGGCGGCGCGGCTGCTGTCGATGCGGGTGATGGCGGCATGCGCGTGCGGCGAGCGCACGATAGCCGCATGCAGGGTGCCGGGCTTGACGCCGGCATCGTCGCCGTACTGGCCGCGGCCGGTCAGCAGCGAGACATCCTCGATGCGCTGCATCGGGCGGCCGACGAAGGGTCGATCCTGTGCTGCCTCTGCTGCCTCTGCTGCCTGCACGCTGTCGCCGGCGGCGGCTGGGTTGGTTTTCATATCCATGTTATTGGCCTGTTGCTTGTGCCTGTCTCCGTAAAACCAGTATAGGGAGGCATGACCATCACGACAAATAATGTATGTTTATGCTATCCATCAGTTTTCGTGATTCAATGTGCTGGCGGCTCCTGCGGGGCATCCAGCTTGCCCACGGTTTCCGGCACCACCAGCGCGCCGACCAGGAACACCACGCTGATCCCGCCCAGGAACAGCGCCAGCGTCAGCGGCACGTCGCTCGGCGCCGGCGACGCCAGCGACACGAAGGTCGGCATGATGCCGCCGATGGCGAAGCCCATGTTCCACGACAACCCGGTGCCGGTGGCGCGGATGGTGGTGGGGAAGCGTTCGTTCAGGAAGATCAGCAGCGGCGCATAGCCGATGCTGCCCAGCGCGCCGAACAGGATCACGTACAGCGCCAGCTGCACCGTATCGGTCACGCCCGGCATGGCCAGCGCGAGGGCCGGCAATGCGAACAGGCGCAGCACGCCGGTAATCAGGAAGGTCTTCTTGCGGCCGATGAAGGTGCTGATATGGCCACTGGCGATCGAGGCCACCACCACGCCCACGCTCGACAGCATCAGGATGAAACCGGCGGTCTCGCCGGGGGTCTGGTTGACGACCTTCAGGTAGGTCGGAAGGAAGCCCGAGGTCAGGTAATAGCCGCTGCCGCCGCCGATGGTCAGCAGCAGGTTCACCAGCAGGATGTTGCGGTACTCGCGCGAAAACAGCGTGCGCACCGGCGACACCGTCTTGCCGCCGGCCGCGGGCACGCCGGCGTTCGCGGCCTTGGCGCGCGCCTTGGCTTCCTGCAGCTTCTTGAACATCGGCGATTCTTCGAGGTTGCTGAAGATGGTGATGCCCAGCACCGCACTGATGATCCCGGTGAAGAACATGCAGCGCCATCCCCAGTCGTCGAAGGCCGCGCCCGGGAACAGGGCCGACATGCCGTAGAAGGTCAGCGACGCGACCAGCGCGCCCATGCCGGCGCCGCCGCCGCCGATCAGGCCCGAGACGGCGCCGCGGTAGCGCGGCGCCACCGACTCGGTACCGATCGTGTGCGTGGCCGCGACCACGCCGCCGACGAACACCCCCTGGATCAGCTTCAGGATGATGAACAGGACCGGTGCCAGCACGCCGATGGTGTGCACGGTCGGCAGCGCGCCGAAGGCGGCGGTCGAGACGCCGACGCCGACCATCGCCATGATCATCGCGCGCTTGCGCCCGTGGGTATCGGCGAAGGAGCCGAACAGCGCCGAGCCGAGGGGGCGCATCAGCAGCGTGACCCCGAACGACGCATACACGGCCGCCAGCGACAGCATCGAGTGCTCGGACGGGAAGAACAGCCTGCCGATCACGGGTGCCACGAACAGCAGGATGAACAGGTCGTACAGGTCGAGCGCCCAGCCAAGGCAGGATGCCACCACGGCCTTGAGCACATGGCGCTGCTGTTCGCGCTCGGTGAATGCGTCTTGCTTCGCTATTACAGCCATTATCGTCTCCTTGTAAGTCCCCGGCGTCATGGCGGCGCGCGGGGTGTGCTGCATGACCGGATGCCGCTGTCGTTCAGCGGTCGGTATGCCGGTGCGCGAGGATGGCGCCGGCGATTTTTTCGGCCATCATGATGGTCGGGATATTCGTGTTGGCCGACGGCAGGCGCGGCATCAGCGACGCGTCCACCACGCGCAGGCCGGCGATCCGGTGCACGCGGCCTTCGCTGTCGGTGACGGCGGCCGGGTCGTGCGCCGGCCCCATGCGGCAGGTGCCGCTGGCGTGCCAGACGCCGAACACGTTCTTGCGGATGAAGGCGTGCAGGGCGGCTTCGTCGTCCAGCAGCGAGGCGACGTGCCGGCCCCCGGTGAGGAAGCGGTCGACCAGCCAGCGCCGCAGCGGCGCCGGCGTGTCGAGCGCCAGGCCGAGTGCCCGGGTCAGCCAGGCATTGGCCGGCGTGTAGCGGCTCAGCGCCTTCACGCGCGGCGAGAAGGCGGCCGGGAAGAAGTCGGCGTCGTGCCGGTGCAGTCCGCTGTGCCGCACCACCTCGGCCAGGCGGCGCACGCCGATCGCCATGCGCTGCAGGTCGCGTTCGTCGTCCAGCAGGTTCAGGGCGACGTCCGGCGCCACGGCCGGGTCGTTCGATGCCAGTTGCACGCGTCCGCGCGAATACGGCCGGTTACACCACAAGAAGAACAGGCCGAGCCGGTTGCCGAGCGCATGCCAGGCGGCGCGCGTCGCGCTCGACAGATACATATCCGACGCGTCGCAGGTGGCCAGGCCGGAGGAGAAGCGGGCCGCCGTCATGCTGGCGCGGCGCCGCGCCAGCGGCATGCGGAATTCGGGCGCCAGGAAGTGGCAGAAAGTCAGCGACGGGTGGTCCTGCAGGTTGCGTCCGACGCCGGGCAGGTCGGCGGCCACCGGAATGCCGAGCCGCTGCAGCATGGCGCCGTCGCCGATCCCGGCATGCATCAGCAGCGCGGGCGACTGCAGTGCGCCGGCCGAGACGATGACCTCGGCGGCATCCAGGCGCAGGCGGGTGCCCTGGCTGTCGACCGCCATGACGCCGTGCGCGCTGCGGCCGTTCATCAGCACGCGCTCGACCCGCATGCCGGCGAACAGGCGCAGGTTCGGCCGCGCGCGCGTGGCGCCGTCGAGGTAGGCCGATGCGGTGGTCACGCGGGTATCGTCGAGGTTCGAGAACGCCGCCGGAAACATGCCGTCGCCGAACTGGCCGTTCTGGTCGTCCAGCCAGGGCAGTCCGGTCTCGCGCAGGCCGGCGGCGAAGGCATGGCAGAAGCGCGGCCAGTCGGCCGGGCCGATGCGGCGGATGGCGACCGGCCCGGCGTCGCCGTGCAGCGGGGTGCCGCCGAAATCGAGGTCGCGCTCGAGCCGGCGAAACCACGGCAGCACGTCGGACCACGCCCAGCCGCCGGCGCCGGACGCGGCCCAGTCGTCGTAATCGCGCGGCAGGCCGCGGTTGGCGGCCTGCACGTTGATGCTGGAGCCGCCGCCCATGATGCGGCCCTGCTCGTAGACTTTGGGCGCAGCCGTCGCGGTGGCGCGCGCCTTCAGCTGCGGCCAGATGAAGCGGTCGCCGCAGAACACGGGCATCGGGTAGCTGTCGCGGATCTCGGGCGGCACGGCGCCGGGCGGCGTGTCCGCACCGGCTTCGACCAGCGCCACGCGCAGCCGCGGGTCGGCCGACAGCCGGTGGGCCAGCACACATCCGGCGGAACCGCCGCCGACAATCACATAATCGAACCGCTCCTGCGCAGCCTGCATCTTGTCTCCTGCTGTCTCGATGCGCGGCTGGGTCGTCCCTGTTCGCCACGCTGTTTGGCACAAGCGTAGCGTGGAACAACCATCTGTTCTAATAATGTTTGTTTATGTTAAGTATCAGAAGTAATGATATTTATGGGCGGGCAGGGCCGTGCTCGACGATGAAGCGCCCGGCTGCCTCGATGACGCGCGCCGGCGCATCCCGGTGCGGTGAATGGCCGCAGCGGGGCAGGATCAGCACCTGCGCCTGCGGCACCAGCCGGCCGATGGCTTCGACCTGCTCGAGCGTCCCGTATTCGTCGTCCTCGCCCTGGATGGCGAGCAAGGGCACGCGGATACGCGCCACCTCGTTCCGGATGTCCCAGCGGCGGAATGCCGGGTCGAGCCAGACATCGTTCCAGCCCCAGAAGGCCGAATCGACGTCGGCATGATGGCGCGCCAGGCGTTCGCGCAGCGGTCCGGCGAGATAGGCGTCCCTGGCCTCGGAAATCGAGGCGATCGATATATCCTCGACCATGATGTGGGGTGCGGCGACGATGGCGCCGCTGAGCATGTCGCCGTGGTATGCGGCGACCAGCAGTGCGATCGACGCGCCGTCGCTGTGGCCGAACAGCCATGGCTTCACCAGGCCGAGCCGTGCGATCAGCGCCGGTACCACGTCGCGGGCCTGCTGTTCCATGAAGTCGACCGGCCAGCGCTCGTCATGCGGGCGGGCGGTGGAGCGGCCGTAACCGTAGCGGGAGAAGACCAAACCTGTCAATCCATGGGCCTGGCAAAATTTTTCCGGAAAATCTTTCCAAAGCGACACCGAGCCGAGACCCTCGTGCAGGAACACCACTGGCGGACAGGCAGACTCCGCTACGCCGACCCAGTCGAGCTCGAGCTGCAGCAGTTTATTTCTCCAGGGAATTTCTACGGTGTGGGGGCGGGCGTTGCTGGGGTTCGGCATGGCGGACGATGGCTTCAACGATTGCCTAGTGTACCCGAGATGAATAGTATCCTGGCAACGCGGTTCGCCAGCCCGACCGGGCCCATGATGCGCAAAGCGCTCGGCCGATTGCAAGTATGTGTATACTCGGCATATTTGTGATGTCGTCCCATGGCTGCTGATCAACAACCAAGTCGCGCCCGCAAGGTGGCAGCGGCACTGCTTTCGCTAACCGCTGTGCTGGGCGCCCCTGCGGCGCCGGCGCAAGCACCCACGCCGCCACGGCCCCCGACCCCGGCCCCGGCCGTACCGCTCAAGCTCGACACCGTCACCGCGCACCGCGGCGACATCCAGGAAACCGTCGACGCCAACGGCAAGCTCCAGCTCCATAAATGGGCCGATACCTACGCCCAGATCGGCGGACAGGTGAAAGAGGTACTGGTCGCCATCGGCGACAAGGTCAAGGCCGACCAGCCCTTGCTGGAGATCACCCCGACCCAGCAACCGACCAAGCTCGAGAGCAATCGCGCGCAAATGGCCCGGCTGCAGGCCGACCTGGCCGACCAGAAGGCACAGCTCGAATTCGCCGAGCTGCAGTTCAAGCGCCAGACCCAGCTGAAAGCGCAGAACGCGACCCGCGAGGAAGCCTTCGAATCGGCGCGGATGAGCGCGTCGTCGGCCAGCGCGCGCGTCGATGCGATCACGGCACAGATCCATGAACTTGAAGCCACGATGAAAATCGATGAGGACGCGCGCCAGAAAACGCTGGTCAAGTCGCCGATTGCCGGTACCGTGGTGTCGCTGAACGCGCGCCCCGGACAGGTGGTTTCGGCCGCGCAACCTGCCGCAGCGCTGCTGCGGATTGCCGACCTGTCGGACATGACGGTGGCCGCGCGCGTCGCGGAAAACGACGTGACGCGCCTGCGTCCCGGCATGGCGGCGCATTTCACGACCCCCGGCTATCCCGGCAAGCACTGGTCGGGCAAGCTGCGCCAGGTGATTCCGATCCCGGCCGACGGCACGGGCGAGCAGGGCAAGCAGGCGTTTTATATCGTCCTGTTCGAAGTCAGGAATCCGGATCATGAACTGATGAGCGGCATGAGTGCGCAGGTGCAGTTCGTCGTCGCGCAGGCGCGCGATGCGCTGCTGCTGCCGGCGAAGAGCCTGGGCGCAGCGGACGAGGATGGCATGTACAGCGTGAATGTGATCGACGCCGGCCAGCAGGTCAGCCCGCGCAAGGTGAAGCTTGGCTTGCGCACGCCGCAGCAGGCGCAGATCCTTTCCGGATTGGCCGAAGGCGACAAGGTGCTGGTGGGGCCGGTGCCGAAGGGGCTTCCGGTAAAGGCTGTGGCGGATGCCGGCACGAAGCCGCCCGTGGCAACGGGTTCTTGAGGTATGTGGATGACGCATCGCGCTTTGAAACCGACATTTCCCCGCATCCCGGCAGCATCGTCTCTCGTGTTCGGCCTGGTGTGCGCCGTGCTGACCGGCTGCGCCAGCCGTGCCCCGAGCGCGGAACCGCCGCCCAGGGTCGACCTGCCGGCCGGCTGGACCGGCGCCGCCACGGCGAACGACCAGGCCTGGCCCGACAAGCACTGGTGGCAACGCTTCGGCAGCCCTGAACTCACGCACCTGGTCGACGAAGGCCAGTCCGGCAACCTGGAACTGGCGGCCGCACTCGCGCGCGTCAGGCAGGCGGAGGCTGGAGCGCGGATTGCCGGCGTGTCGCTGCTGCCCACGGCGAGCTTTTCCAGCGGCGCCAACCGGTCCTTGCCGATCAGCGGCGGCAGCGCGAGTACTTCCGCCAGCAGTGCCTTGCAGGTGTCCTACGAAGTCGATTTCTGGGGCAAGAACAAGGCCAGCGTGGCGTCCGCGCAAGCGTCGCTCGAAGCCAACCGTTTCGACCGCCAGACCGTCGCCCTGACGGTCACCAGTGGCATCGTCTCGACCTATCTGCAGGTGTTGTCGCTGCATGACCGGCTTGCCGTCGCGCGCGAGCACGTGGCGAATGCCGAGCATGTCCTGACCCTGGTGGAAGCACAAAAGAGCGCGGGGGCCGCCTCGACGCTCGACCTGGCACGCCAGCGCTCCGCCGTGGCGCAGCGGAAGTCGGACATACCGGACCTGATGCAGCAGGAACGCGAAGCGCAGGCGGCGCTGGCCATCCTGCTCGGCAAGACGCCGCAGACCTTCTCCGTCGGCCCGCAAGGGCTGGACACGATCACCTTGCCCGAGGTGTCGCCGGGCTTGCCGTCCGAGCTGCTGGCACGCCGCCCCGATATCCGCCGCGCCGAGGCCGACCTGGCCGCGGCCAATGCCGACGTCGCCGTCGCGCGCGCCAACCTGTTTCCCAGCATTAACCTCACCGGGTCGATGGGCACGCAAAGCAGCGCCTTGCTGTCGCTGCTGAATGCGCCGAACCTGGTCGCCAATGTGAGTACCTCGCTGTTCGCGCCGATTTTCGACGGCGGCCGGCTGAAGCGGGAACGCGATATTGCCGTCGCCCGCAAACAGGAACTGGTGCAGGCGTACCGCGCGACCGTGATTTCGGCGTTGTCCGAAGTGGATGTGGCGCTGGGCCAGATCCACAGCCTGGACGAGCAGCAGCGCCTGAAGACGGCCGAACTGGATCAGGCGCGCCAGGCCTACGACCTGGCGGAAATCCGCTACAAGCTGGGGGCCGAAGATTTCATGACGGTGCTCGATACGCAGCGCGCGCTGTCGGACGTGCAGAACGACATGGGGCTGTTGAAACTGCGGCGCCTGCAGGCGACGGTGGCGCTGTACAAGGCGCTCGGCGGCGGCTGGCAGGACGACCAGGGCCAGGGCGCCCCAGGGCCTGCGAAAACCTGACGCCGCGAGCGGACCGGGCCCGGCGTGCACCGGTGCGCACGGGTGCACCCTGCGCCAGCCTATAATGGCCACGTGTCGATCCAGCGAGCTTGTATGCACACCTTATTGGTCTTCGATTTCGAGACGACAGGGACGGATCCGGTCCGCGACCGGCCCGTGCAGTTCGCCTGCGTCCGTACCGACCCGGACCTGAATATCGTCGGCAATCCAACGACCCTGCATTGCCAACCGGCGCCGGATCATCTGCCCGACCCGGCAGCCTGCCTGGTGAACGGCATCACGCCCCAGTTCTGCCAGCAGGTGGGCCTGTCCGAACTGCAGTTCGTCGATGCCGTCCATCGCGCGCTGGCAACGCCGGGCACCATCAGCTTCGGCTACAACTCGATCGGCTTCGACGACGAAATCGTGCGTTTCATGTTGTGGCGCAACCTCATGGACCCCTACGCCCGTGAATGGAAGGACGGCTGCGGGCGCTGGGACCTGTTGCACCTGGTCCGCGCCACCTATGCGCTGCGCCCCGAGACGCTCGAGTGGCCACGCGACGAAGGGGGCGAGGTGTCGTTCAGGCTGGAACGCATCAGCGCGGCGAACGGGCTGCTGCATGAATCGGCGCACGACGCCCTGTCCGACGTCTATGCCACGCTGGCGCTGGCGCGGCGCATCAGGGAACGCCAGCCGCGGCTCTATGCACACTGCTTCTCGATGCTGGACAAGAACCTGGCGCTGCGCGAAATGGACGTGGCGCCGAACAAGCCCTTCATCCACGTCGGGCGCGGCACCGCGCGCGCGGCCGGCGTGCGCATCATGCTGCCGCTTGCCCGGCACCCGGTCAACCGCAACGAGGTGATTGCCTGGGACCTGTCGAAGGACCCGCGCCAGCTGCTCGATATCGACGCGGAGACCCTGCGCAGGCGCTTGTCGACGGGGCATGACGACCATGCCGACGATGTCGAGCCCATGCCGCTCGCCTGCGTCGCCGCGAACCAGTCGCCGGCGGTGTTTCAGAACCTGAGCGTGCTGTCGCGCCAGCGGGCCGCCGAACTCGATATCGACGTGGGGGCTGCGCTTGCCAACGTGCCGGTGATGCTGGGCGTGCTCGGGACGGTCGACCTGGCCCGGCTGCTGCAGGCCGCATTCGACCGGCCGGCGCCCGAGTGCGATCCCGAGCAGGCGCTGTATGCGGGCTTTGTCGGCAACGCGGACCGGCGCACGCTGGACGCCCTGCGCGGCATGGATCCGGCCAACCTCGCTGCCGTCGAACCGGAGTTCGGCGACCCCAGGCTTGGTGCGCTGTTCCTGCGCTACAAGGCCCGCCACTATCCGCAGGCGCTGTCCCGGCGCGAACAGGACAAGTGGGAAGAGTACCGCTTCGGCAAGCTGGTCACCGGCGATTGCGGCAGCCGCACGGTGGCGGCGGTACGGGCCTCGGTGGCCGATTGCCGGCGCCGGTTGGCTGCGGCAGGCCAGCCCGCCGATCCGGCGGACGACGCGATCCTCGACGAGGTACTGGCCTACACCAACGGCCTGGCGGCCGTGATCGATCCTTTCGACACCGGCACGCCGGGGCCGTCCGGCGAGGAGGAGGGCGCAGTGCCGGACGCGTCACCGGCGCTTGTGCCGGCACCTGCGCCACCCGCGCCGTTGCCGGTGCAGCCCGACTTCTTCGGCGGTGCGGACACGGTCCCGGCCAGGCGCCGTGCTACGGCGCGCCGCCGCTGAGCAGCCGCTCGACCACGGACGCCGGGTCGGTCCCCTCTTCGAAATCGAAGCGCTGCCATTGCGTGCTGAATACCGCGCCGGCCCGTTCCAGCGCGCGCCTGATGTCGTCGAAGCGGCTCAACTGCTGAATAGGCAGGTTCAGGCTCCGGCCTTCCGGTTCGAGCGCGGCCAGCTGTTCGCGCAGTTCTTCGTCGCTGCCGGGCGCGGGCGCGGCCGGAAGGGTGGGCACGGGCGGCAGGTCCGGCGGGGCGGTGGCGCGCAGGCCGGCAAGCAGCGGGTCGGCGCCATAGACGGCTGCGAGTTTGCGCGTCAGGCGCTCGACGGCGAACTTGCCGGCGTAGCGGCGTCCCGCGTGCAGCTGGCAGCCGAGGAACAGGCGCCCGCCGCCGCCGGCCTCGAGCAGGTAGTCGTCGGCCAGGTGTTCGGCCACGGCCGGGCCGCATATGCCGACGCGGTCGATAAAGTCTTTCAATTCGCCGGTGGCTTGCACGCGCACCGAAAAACCGGCCGCGAATACTCTCGCATCGCCGGGATCCAGTCCCGCCAGCCCGAGCGCCTGCGCGCGTATCGTGTCCCCGATGTGCAGGGTGAGTTCTCCGGGCCCGTGCGCCGGCACGCCGGTGGCGTAGCGCACCGTGCCCGGGTCGCCCGGACGCGGCAGCACGATGGTGTCGAACAATTGGCCGATATTCTCTTCGGTGAGAACGGTGCGATAGCGCGGGTCGAGGGATGCCAGGTTGACGCCGTCCGTCATGCCGTCGGCCTGGCAGCGCTCGAGCAGGGCCTGGTACGCCGGATCGGCTTCGAGGGCCGGCGCCGGGAAGCGCAGTTCCCGGTCGATGCGCTGGCCATCGTAGTCGTGCACGCGCGCGGCGCGGAACTCTTCGCGGGTCGATTCCACGGTCGGCCAGCGTTTGTGGTAGGTTGCGAAGACTTTGCCGAGACCGATGTAATAAGACAGGTTCCGTACCGTCTCCTGCTGGCCGAGCGGAAGTTCGAGCTGGGACTTCGGGGCCGGCGCCAGATTCGTTTTTCGCTTCATGGTGGCACGATACACGATCGGCGCGGAACCGGCCGCCCGCTGCCGGCACCCGCCTCAGTTGGACCGCGACTCGAACAGGTATTCGCCGCCGGCCTGGTGGCCCGCAGCCGTCAGGGAGCCGTACCTGGGCGTCTGCGGGAACTCCTTCCTGACGCCGGCCTGCACGCTGGAGAATATCGTGCTGCCGGGTTTCCAGTCCTGCACCGAACCGATCACCTGCATCAGGTTCCACGCAAAGATCGAGTGGCCGTCCTTGCCTTCGTCCGGAACCGGCTCGTCGCCGCCCGAGGACAGCACCACCACCGAGCGTTTCGCCAGCACATTATCGACGGTAGCGGCCATCACGTTCTTGCCGATGGCGCCCAGCCCTTCGCGGGTGAACGCGCCCGAATAGCAGCTGTCCGAGATCAGCGCCACCTGCTTCGAGCGGATGCCCGACAGCAGGTGGGCGATGTCGCCGTTGGAAATCCAGCCCTTCGGGTTGGTGACCCTGGCATCCGCCGCCAGCCAGTAGCCCGCGCCGTTCTTTTCCATCGAGAAGCCGTGTCCAGCGTAATAGACGACAACGCTGTCGGCGCTGCCGGCTTCGGCCGCCAGGCCGTTGAGCACCCGTACGATTTCCGCCTTGTCCGGGTTGCGTACGACACGGACTTCATAGCCCAGCTTGTCGGCAAACACGCGGGCGACCGCGTCCGCGTCGGGGATGGCGTTGACCAGTTGCGGGATGTCCTTGTCGGTGTAGTCGTTGATGCCGAACAGGACCGCGATCTTGCGTTCGATCTGGGGCAGGCTCGCCGCCCTGGCTTTGGCGCCATGCGTGCCGGCGGCCGGGACGTGGGCGCTTGCCTGCGCCGTCGCCGCCTGCAGCGCGGCCACCTGCTCGGGCGTGATGCGGCAGGTGCCGGACGCGGCGTCGGCGGCCGTGGCGCAGGGGCGGACGTCGGCCAGGCTGGGGTCGATGGCGAGCTTGTAGATCGCATCGGCGAACAGCTTGCGCTTGAAATCCTTGCGCTCGGCGAGCATGCGGCCGATCTCGTCCTGGTTCATCGACCCGAGCCGCACCGGGTCGAAGGCCCTGGCCGGTGCTGCGCCGGAGCGGTCGAACACGCCGCTGCTCACGACCGGCAGGGCCACCGTGGGGAGCGCGGCCTGGACGGCGGCGCCGATCGCCAGGATGCTGCCGTCCACTGCGCTCTGCTGCGGACCGCCTGCCGGCAGGCCGGCCCTGAGCGCGAGTGCCGTCGCGTTGCCGGGAGCCTGGACGAACTGGTAGTTGGCGGCCGACAGGCCGCTGCCGACCACGGCGTAGGCGCCCGGGGCCGATGCCGGCGTGGCCGTGCCTTGCCACAGCAGGGTGCCGGTGGTGGCGCCGGCCAGCGTATCGCCGCCCTTGAAGCCGGTCACGGTGCCGTCGAGCGGGCCGATGGCCAGGCCGCCCAAGGCGGTCACCGGAAACGCTTCGTAGACCAGCGTCGCCGGCGTGATCGTGCCGACGTTGCCGGTCACCGTGGCCTGGATCAGGTTCGACGGCCCCGTCAGGCCGGTGGTCCCGATGCGGTAATTCGCGGCATCCGCGCCGTCGATCTCGAACGCGCCCTGCGCGTTGACGGGTTTGTTGCGGCCGACGTCCGGCGAGGCGAAGCTGACCTGCGCGGGACCGCGGATCGACAGCGTCTCGCCGGGGAGGATGCCGTCCAGGCGGAACGCGCCGGACGGCAGGCTGGCCTGCGCCGTCGCGTCGTACTCCTTGCGCACTTCGCCGGTCAGCACGATCTCGATGAGGCGCTGCGTAATGTCGGCGCTGACGGACGAGGGCAGGTCGACGGTATAGTTGGCGGCATCGGCGCCGATCAGCGTGCCGGTGAGCGCGACGGCCTTGCCGGTGCCCGCGTCCCTGGTATCGAACCGCCCGGCCAGGTCCAGTGACACGGCGTCGCCCGCCACGGCGCCGCCGAGCGACCCGGACACGACAGCCGTACGGTTGCCGTCGTAGACCTTGTCCTGCGCCTGCAGGCCAATGGGCGTGAGCGGGCGCGGCGTGATGTCCGCCAACGCGATACCGATGCTGTCCAGGCGGTAGTTGTTGGCGTCGGCGCCGTCGAGTGTGCCTGTCGACAGCGTGACGGTCTTGCGGGTGCCGGCGTCTTTGGTATCGAACAGGCCGGTGGCACCGTCCAGGCGGACATCGTCGCCCGCGACGGTGCCGGACAGGGTGGCGGATACGGTGGCCGTGCGGGTCGCGTCGTACACCTTGTTGGCCGCGGCCAGGCTTGCCGTGAGCGATTTCGGGATGATGTCGGCCACATAGGTCTGGTTCGCCCCGTAGACCGGCTGCCCGGTGGCGGTGGTGATGGCGAAGGGCGCGGCGGAGCCGTCGACCGCGATGCGCTTGCCGGTGCCCACGTTCTTGTCGCTGAAGCGGCCCTGCAGGGTGCCGTCGCCGCCTTGCAGGACGAAGGCCGGCGCCAGGTCGTTTTCCAGTGCCGTCGAAAACGCTGCCTGTGCCGTGCCGTCGTAGACGCGCGTCGCGTCCACTTTCACGCGCACGTCCATCGGCGCGCGCACGATGACGCCGTTGGCGCCGCGGCCGGACAGCGCCGGCGCGGCCGTGCTGCCCGCGCCCACCTGCACGAAGGTGTAGCCCAGCGTGTCGAACAGCGTCGGCGAAAAGGCGCCGGGCGTGTCCAGGTAGGTCAGCCAGCGGCCGTCCGGCGCCGCCAGCTGGCTCCCCGTGGCCGCCAGCCTGGCCGTCGACAGCACGATGGCGTCGCCCTGCGCCTCCGCCGACACGAGGGTGTTGTCGAGCGAAATGCCGCTGGTGCCGGTGATCCTCGCGTTGCCCTCGACGATGAGCTGCGCGCGGGTGAGGTCCACCGTAATGCCGTTGAGCGTGATCAGCCCCGGCCTGCCGGGGGCGTGGGCAAGCAGGGTGGTGTCCTGCAGCGCCAGTGCGCCGCCGGCTACGGTGATGGCGCCGCCGTAAAGCTGGCTCTGGGCGCCGATGTCCACTGTCGATCCGGTGATATGGATATTGCCGGTGCCGGCATCGAGGGTAGTCCGCGTCAGCGAAATCCGCTGCGCGTTGCCATTGCCTGTGCTGTTCCCGCCGAGGACCAGGTCGGCACCGCCGGTGAATACCCCTGCGCCCGCGCCAAGCAGCAAGGCACCGGCGCCGTCGTGATCGAGATCGGCGATCAGGCTTACCGGCATCGGATTGACGGCGCTGCCGAGGCTCACGTCGCTATTCACCACGAGGTCGTTTTGCGCGGCCAGCGTCAGCCGTGCGCCGAAGAGCGGCGCCTCCGCCAGCATGTCGGCCGTAACCTTGAGCTTACCCGTCTGTGGCGCAGCGTCCGGGCTGCCCGCTTCCAGCCGCACCTGCGCGCCTTGTTCCAGCACGCTGCGCAGCAGCGTGTTCGTGACGATCGTTTCCTGCACCTCGCCCGGCGTTTGCCTGCACAAGCGGCAGGCGTCGTCGACGAGGGTGACGTTGTTTGCCCTGAGCAGCCAGCTGCCGGCGCTGCCATTCGCAGCGGCGATATCGATCGACGCGGTCCATGCATCGACGAACGCGCCGGACGTCTCGACCAGGCCACCCTGGCCGCCGTTCACGCCGGACCTGGCCTGCATGCTGCCGGAAACCTGTGTCGTACCGTCCGACCTGACGACGATGCTGCCGCCGTTGCCCGCGTTGGTGGCGTTGGCGCGGATTTGTGTCTCGAGGCCGACCAGTACGCTGTTCGCATCGGGGACGGTCGCGGTCGTTGCAAGCTGCGCGGTGCCGATCAGGATCTCGCCGCCGCCGGTGCTGCCCGAGGCATCGACGATGCCGTCCGCGGTCTCGATTTTCACGTCGCGCCCGAGCAGCTGGATCTGCCCACCCGCGTGGCCGGCACCGGTGGCCGACACGCTGCCCCGGATCGTGCTGGTGCCGCCGGTCGATTCGACCGTGACCCGGCCGCCTGCCGCGTTGCCTTCGGCGTCGGCGCTGGCGCTGGTCTGGCTGCCGTCCTCCAGCAGGACGTTGCCCGCGGCGCGGATGAGGATGCGGCCGGCGCCGCCGCCATCGAGGCTGTCGGCGCGGACGATCCCTTGCTGGTTCACGATGGCGCCATGCAGGTCGATGCTGCCCCCGCCCGGCGCCAGCAGCTGGCCGAGATTGACCACCTCATTGCCCGGCGCACTGACGCGGACGGTGACGTTCGGCGCCCCGGAGTCCACCAGCTCGATGCTCTGGCCGGCCGCGAGGACGATCCGGCCGCCCGGGCTGGTCACGGTGCCGTCGTTGCGCACGCTGCCGCCGACCAGCCACACGTGTCCCCCGAAGCTGGTGGAGAGGCTGCCCTGGTTCAGCACCTGCCCGCCCGCCACGCCCGCGGTGCCGAACGCGAAGCGTCCGCCCAGGAAATCCTGGTCCGAGATGCCCAGCCCCGATGCCACCAGCGCGCCGACGTCGACGCGGGCATTCGCGCCGAACAGCACGCCGTTCGGGTTGACCAGCCACACCTGGCCGTTCGACGACAGGCTGCCGAGGATGTTGCTCGGGTCGTTGCCGGTCACGCGGTTGAGCACCTTGCTGGCGGCACTGGGCTGGATGAACTGCACGGTATTTTGCTGGCCGATCGAGAACGAATTCCAGTTCAGGATGGCGTTGGCCGAGTTGGCGATCACCATCCGCTCGCCCGACCCCTGCAGCTGGACGTCGGCCGTGCCGTGGACGATCGTGGGCCCGGTCGGCAGCACCGAGGTCTGGGCCCATGCCGCGCCAGGCGCGTGACCGAAGGCTGCGGCGAGTGCAAGCGCGAGCGTGCGTTTGGCGAGGCGGGCAGGGGGCAGGTGCATGGCTGGATGCTCCGGATGTCAGAAAGCCAGGTTGAGCGCCACGTGGGCGCGCACGTCGCCGGGTACCGACGTGGTGCCGCGTTCCATGGCGCGGGCGACGTCCAGGCTGGCGCTGGCGCGCCTGGACAGGGCCAGGCGGGCGCCGAGGCCGGCCCCGGTCAGCCGGCACGCGGTCGCGGCCAGGCCGAGGCAGGGCAGGCCGCCGCGGTTTTCCACCCGTCCGTGGTCGACGAAGACATAAGGCTGCAGGCGCGCGCCCTGCAGCCATGCGATGCCGGCGTAGGCCAGCTCGACCCGCAGCAGGATGCCGTGGTCGCCGCTGAGTTCGCGCTCTTCGTAGCCGCGCACGCTGTTGCTGCCGCCGATGCCGAAGCGCTCCGCCGGGATCAGGGCATCCGCGCTGTATTGCATGTCCACGCGCGCATTCAGGGTGAAGCCGGCCGTGAGCGGCTTGTCGGCGAAGGCGCTGGCGCGCGCCAGCCGGTAGCGCCGTCTGGCGCCGGGACGGGCGCCGTCGAAGGCCGCTGCGGCGCTGCCGCCGACGTTCACCGCCAGGGCGGCGTTGAAGCCGTAGGCCAGCGCGTCGCCGCCCTTCTGGCCCGTGTACGACAGGCTCAGGGGCGCCGTCGTGACGTCGGCCGCCGCCGGGCCGCAGGCGGCCGCGCCGAAGTCGCCGATCGCGCAGTCGTCCTTGTAGTGGCGCCGGTCCAGCCCGAGGGTGAGGAAATGGTCGTATTCGCCGATCCGGTCAAGGTAGCGGTTGGCGCGCAGCCCGACGATGGTTCCCCTGCCGGTGAACGACAGCGGACCGGCGGTGGTGGCGGTGGTGCCGATGCGCACGGTGGAGTGGGCGGCGAAGGCGTCCAGCGACGCCGCCTGGCGGTACAGCGGCACCCGGTAGCCGGCGCTGAAGATCCGCACGCGTCCGGGTTCCTGGGGCGAGGTCTGGAACTGCAGCGTGCCGACGTGGTCGCGGTCGAACAGGTTCGCATGCTCGATGCCGACGCTGATGCGGCCGCGGCCCGTGGAAGGGGTGCCGGTATTGTTGTAGCCGGCCAGGACCTGCAGCGGCCGGGTGTCGGTGACGCTGACGTCGGCATCGATGTCGCCCGGGCCGGCGCCGGCCGTCAGGCTGACGTTCACGTGCTTGGCGGTGTTGTTGTTGCTGAGCTGGATGTCGCGGTCGATCGCGCGCACGAGTGGCGTGCTGCCCTCGCGCAGGTGGGCCAGTCCGGCGCGCACGTTCTCGCTGCTGAAGTAACGGTTGCCGTTCACGCGCACCCTGGCCAGCTTTCCTTCCACCACCCGCACGGTGACCGCACCGTCGAATGACGCCTGTTCCGGCAGGTAGGCCACGACGCCGCCGTAGCCGGCATCCCGGTAGGCGGACTGGATCCGCGCGGCCAGGGCATTCAGCGCCGGCAGATCCTGCTTCGACCCCGCGACGCCGGCGGTCAGCCGGGCCAGCGTCGCCTCGGGCAGCAGCGTATTGCCTTCGACCCGCACGGACGCCACCTCGACCGTGCCCGACTGGGCACATGCGAGTGCGGGCAGCAGCAGGAGTGCGACGCCACCTCGCAAGGCGAGGCTGCGGAAGCGCATGGCCATCGGGTCCCTATTTCTCTTGTATTAAGAACATTAACCGACGACAATCTACGTGATTGTTTGTAACCGGCGCAACCTAAATCTTTGGTTGTGGCGCAGTTGCAACCAAGGCCGACAGCCACGCCGGCTTGTCGTGAATCATGCTTAGAATGCTGGGTAGCCATCCACGAGGACAAATCATGATGAAGATCCGATTGCTGCTGGCGGCATGCGCCCTGGGCGCTGCGCTGCCTGCGTTCAGCCAGGACAACGCCGTCAACCAGGACGGCGCCGCGAGCCAGGACAACGCCGTGATCAAACCGGGCCAGGAGGACATGGGCACCCTGGTGGATGCGTTGACGCCGAAACCGCCCGTGCGCATGCGCAGCATCAAGATCATGCGCAACGATGAAGGATTGCCTGTCGCGGCGCCGCAGCCGAAGGTGTCCTTGCTGATCACCTTCGAAACCAATTCGGCGACGCTGACGGCACGCTCGCGCCAGTCGCTCGACGTGGTCGGCCAGGCGCTGGCCTCGGGCAAGCTGGCACCGTTCCGCTTCGCCATCGAGGGCCATGCCGATCCGCGCGGCAGCTCCGCCGCCAACCTCAAGCTGTCGCAGCTGCGCGCCGAATCGGTGCGCGCCTACCTGGTCGATACGATGCACATCGAGCCGGCGCGCCTGGCTGCGGTCGGCAAGGGCGACCGCGAGCCGATGAACAAGACCAGCCTCGACGCGCCGGAGAACCGCCGCGTCACCATCGTCAACCTGTCGCGCTGAACGTTGCCAGCTTCATCAACGGGTCGCGCTTCAGGGCGCGACTTCGTCGATGACGAACGATGCCGCGCCGTAGGCGGCCGGGCAGGGTGAGCCCGGGCAGGCCGGCACCCCCGCGAACAGCGGGGTGGTGCCGCGGTAGGCGCGCTGCAGCTGCGCCGCGCGCGCGATCGGGAAAGTCCCGGACGCGTCGTCCAGGCCGGCAGCGTGGAAGTCGCGCGGCGCATCCGACACGATGACGATGAAATGGTCGGAACCCACCGGTCCGGCGGCGGCCATCTTGAAGGTCTCGCCCAGGTGAAGGGCCTGGCCGGGCTGGATGTGGTTGTCCTGGTCCAGCTCGTTCGGGAACACCAGGTTGAAATCCGTGCGCCTGCTGCCGACCATCTGGACATACACATACCCTGCGTGCGTTGCGCTGACCGAGAAGCGCATGAGACCCTCACCGATCGTGACCCGCGGGGTTTCCACTCGCACCGTGACCTTGCGCTGGGGATCGGCACCGGCCCGTATCGCGTCCAGCGCAGCCACAGGATCGAAGGACGCCTCGGGTGGCGGCGCCGCTGCCGTGACATGTGCGGGAGCAGGCGCGGAGGCAGGCGCCGGTGCCGGCGCATCGTGCCTGCCGCCGACGAAGGTGGCCAGCAGCGCCGCGGCCACGCCGGCGGCGCCAAGGCCCGCCAGCATCGCCACGCGCCTGCGCGGCTTGCCGGGAACGGGCGCAGGCATTGCGGGCACTGCGGCGTCCGGTGTGGCCGGTGCCGGTGCCTGGACAGCGGCATCGATACCAAGCAGCGTGCGCATGGCGGCGACGCTTTGCGGACGGTCGCCCGGCTTGAAGGCGAGCGCCCGGTCGAGCGCCTGCAGGAAGCGGGGACTGAATTTGCCGGCCTGGCGCGTCGCGAGGGGAACGTAGGGATCGCTCATCATGCGGCTCATGGCCGGCGGCGGCGGGGCGCCTTCGATCGCGTAATGCACGACCGAGGCGAGCGCATACAGGTCGGTCCATGGACCCTGGCTCATCCCGGGCATCTCGGCGTACTGCTCGATCGGCGCGTAGTTCTGCTTGAGGATGACCGTGAAGGCCTGGTTGGCCTCGCCGACCGCGCGCCGCGCCGCGCCGAAGTCGAGCAGCACGGGACGTCCATCTTCGAGCATCAGGATATTGTCGGGCGCGACGTCGCGGTGAAAACACTGGTCGCGGTGGATGATCTCGAGCGCATCGAGCAGGGGCGCCAGCAGGGCCTTCAGCCAGTCCTCGTCCGGGCGCGCCGGCCGCGCCAGCAGCACCTGCTTGAGGGTACGGCCGCGGTAATAGGGCATGACCATGTAGGCGGTGCCGTTGCCTTCCCAGAAGCGGTACACCTTGACCAACGAGGGATGGTCGAACTTCGCCAGCAGCCGCGCTTCGTTGACGAAGCTGCGCCGGCCGGCCTCGAAGCTGTCGGCGTTCTGGGTCGACTGGACCGTGACCTGAAGGCCTGCCCCGCGGCGCGCGAACGAGGGCATGTATTCCTTCAGCGCGACCTGGCGTTCGAGCAGGTGGTCGTAGGCCAGGTAGACGATGCCGAATCCGCCCTCGCCGAGGACGGCCGTGAGCTCGAATTCGTCCAGGCGCGTACCGACCGGCAGCGCATGCGTGCCTTCCTGAGCCGACGGCGCGGGTGGCGCTCCCGACACGTTGCCGTTGGAAAGTACGGTGAAGTCGTTATCGTCGGGCGGGAGGTTCATTGTCGCGGCCACTGTTCAGGTTCCCCATTATCGTCCGCGGCACGTCGGCCCGCCATCAGTTATTTACGACAGCGGATGCGGTGCCGGACGCGATTCCGGCGCCGGTGCAAGCCGTTTTCTTCGGTCTGTACCAGCTAAATATGCATGCTGACTTATGGTTTGCAAAAAAAATGCATTACCAGTTGTAGCGGGTAATTTAACAAAGAGTAGTGTATCAGCAACGCTTGGAAAAAAATAAATTTTTCCGTTGTATTTGTTTTTTCTCAGTACGTATAGTGCTTCTCTGTTCGAGTTCCCTGTCGATGGTCAATGACAAGTCGGAACGGGCTTCCTTGCACATCTATAACTAAAAAGAAGCGTCATATGTTTCTGGGGATGCAATGAGCACCATCGATATCGAGGCCCTGCTGGCGCCGGTCGCGGACGACCTGCCGTGCGGCCCCAACCTGGAATACGATCCGGCATTCGTCGCACTCGAGCAGGAAGCGCTCGGCAAGCCCGAAGTGCAGTACGGCGACACCATCACGCCCGCCATCCCCCCGGACTGGAAAGTCGTGCGCCGCATGGCGGCCGAGCTGCTGGCGCGCAGCCGCGACCTGCGCCTGGCGGCCCACATGGTGCGCGCCGGCCTGGCGCTGCACGGCATGCCCGGCATGGCCGACGGCGTGGAACTGATCGAGCGCCTGCTCGACCAGCGCTGGGACAGCGTGCATCCGGAACTCGATCCCGACGACGATCTCGATCCGACGCTGCGCATCAATTCGCTGGCGATCCTGACCGACAGCGCCACCCTGGTGCGCGAACTGAAAGACGCGGTGCTGCTCAAGCTGCCCGGCCTGGGGCCGCTGAGCATCAAGACCATCGAGATTGCCAACGGCGACGTGCCGGCGCCTGCGGACGGCGAGAAGCTCGCCATCGGCTCGATCGAAAGCGCGATCGCCGACCTCGATCCCGAACAGCTGGCCAGCGGCATCGCCGCGCTCGAGCGCACGCTGAATGCGGTCGTCAACATCGAATTGACACTGGTGCGCCAGGTCGGCAGCTCCCAGGCATTGAACCTCGATGCGCTGACCCGGCCCCTGCGCAAGACCCTGGAATTCCTGGGCCGCCAGCAGCAGGGGGCCGGCGGCGGCGCTGCGGAAGCGCAGGACGGAGCCGGCGCAGACGGCGCCGCCGCGGATGGCGCGCCACGTGCAGCGCGCGCCGCCATCAGCGGCGACATCGCCAGCCGCGACGACGTCGTGCGCATGCTGGACAAGCTGGTCCAGTACTACGGCAAACACGAACCATCCAGTCCGATCCCGATCCTGCTCGAGCGCGCCAGGCGCCTGGTGCCGATGAATTTCTTCGAGATCATGCAGGACCTGGCGCCGGACGGCATCGCCCAGTTGACCGTCATCCGCGGGCCGGATGGCTCGGAGCAGGAGGAAAGCAGGTATTGAGCAGCAGTCCGTGTCGTTCCATTTCAGGGAGTGTGAATCGTGGGTAAAGAGAACAGCCAGAAGTTCATCGCGCGCAACCGTGCGCCGCGCGTGCAGATCGAGTACGACGTCGAGGTGTATGGCGCGGAGAAGAAGATCCAGCTGCCCTTCGTGATGGGCGTGATGGCCGACCTGAGCGGCCAGCCGGCCGATCCGCTGGCGCCGGTGGCCGACCGCAAGTTCCTCGAGATCGACGTCGACAACTTCGACGAGCGCCTGAAAGCGATGAAGCCGCGCGTGGCCGTGCAGGTGCCGAACACGCTGACCGGCGAGGGCAACCTGGCGGTCGAGATGACCTTCGAGAACATGGACGACTTCACCCCGGCGGCGATCGCCCGCAAGGTGGCGCCGCTGGCCAAGCTGCTCGAGGCGCGCACCCAGCTGTCGAACCTGATGACCTACATGGACGGCAAGACCGGCGCCGAAGACCTGATCGCCAAACTGCTGGCCGAACCTGCGTTGATGCAGGCGCTGACCTCGGCCCCCAAGCCGCAAGAATGACGTGACCGTCCGGGAGAACGACAATGGCTGAACAATTGGAACAGGCAGAACAGCTGGGCGGCACGCTCGAGATGAGCGATTTCGGCAGCCTGCTGCAAAAGGAATTCAAACCGCAGTCGGACAAGGCCAAGGAATCGGTCGAGAACGCCGTGCGCACTCTCGCCGAGCAGGCCCTGCAAGGCAGCAATATCGTCTCCGGCGACGTGCTGGCCACGATCGAAGGCCTGATCGCCACACTCGACGCCAAGCTGAGCGAGCAGGTCAACCTGATCCTGCACACGCCCGAATTCCAGTCGCTGGAAGGCGCCTGGCGCGGCCTGCACTACCTGGTCAACAACACCGAGACCGACGAGACGCTGAAGATCCGCGTCATGAACATCTCGAAGAACGAACTGGGCAAGTCGCTGAAAAAATTCAAGGGCACGGCCTGGGACCAGAGCCCGATCTTCAAGAAGATGTACGAGGAAGAGTTCGGCCAGTTCGGCGGCGAGCCCTTCGGCGCCATCGTCGCCGACTACTACTTCGACAACAGCGCACCGGACGTCGAACTGCTGTCGAGCATGGCGAAGGTGGCCGCGGCCGCCCACGCGCCCTTCATCGCGGCGGCGGCGCCCTCGGTCATGCTGATGGAATCGTGGCAGGAACTGGCCAACCCGCGCGACCTCACCAAGATCTTCCAGACGCCGGAACACGCCGCCTGGCGCTCTTTCCGCGAATCCGAGGACTCGCGCTACGTCGGCCTGGCCATGCCGCGCTTCCTGGCGCGCCAGCCCTACGGCGCCAAGACCGATCCGGTCGAGGCCTTCGATTTCGAAGAAGACACCGCGACGCTCGGCAGCAAGAGCTACACCTGGGCCAACGCCGCCTATGCGATGGCGGTGAACATCAACCGCTCGTTCAAGGAATACGGCTGGTGCTCGCGCATCCGCGGCATCGAATCGGGCGGCGCGGTCGAAGGCCTGCCGGTGCACTCGTTCCCGACCGACGACGGGGGCGTCGACATGCAGTGCCCGACCGAGATCGCGATCTCGGACCGGCGCGAAGCGGAACTGGCCGCCAACGGCTTCATGCCGCTGGTGCACAAGAAGAACACCGACTTCGCCGCCTTCATCGGCGCCCAGTCGCTGCACAAGCCGGCCGAATACGACGACCCGGACGCCACCGCCAACGCCAACCTGGCGGCGCGCCTGCCTTACCTGTTCGCCACCACGCGCTTCGCGCACTACCTGAAGTGCATCGTGCGCGACAAGATCGGCTCGTTCAAGGAAAAGGACGACATGCAGCGCTGGCTGACCAAGTGGATCATGCAGTACGTCGACGGCGACCCGGCCAGTTCGAGCGAATCGACCAAGGCCAGGAAGCCGCTGTCGGCGGCCGAGGTGGTGCTCGAGGAAGTCGAGGGCAATCCGGGCTACTACACGTCGAAGTTCTTCCTGCGGCCGCATTACCAGCTCGAGGGCCTGACCGTGTCGCTGCGGCTGGTGTCGAAGCTGCCGTCGGCCAAGGGCTGATCCTGTAGCCGAATCGTTTCGTTTGTCCGCGCGGGCGGGTGGGCCGTCCGCGCTTGGGGTGTGCAACCACGCCGGGCCGCCTGCGCCCGGCAATAACCGGAGAGTGACATGGCATTGGATATGTTCATCGACATGGGCGCCATCAAGGGCGAGTCGCGCGACAAGGAACAGAAGGACAAGATCGACATCCTGGCCTGGAGCTGGGGCATGAGCCAGTCGGGCACTACCCACACGGGCGGCGGGGGCGGCGCCGGCAAGGCCAACTTCCAGGACCTGTCGTTCACCAAGTACATCGACAGCTCCACCAACGCGCTGATGAACGCGCTGGCCAAGGGCAGCCACATCGACAAGGTGGTGCTCATGGTGCGCAAGGCCGGCGAAGGCCAGAAGAAGTACCTGCTGATCACGATGGAAGAGGTGCTGGTGACCTCGATCTCGACCGGCGGCAGCGGCGGCGAGGACCGCCTGACCGAGAACGTCACGCTCAACTTCGGCAAGGTGACCTTCGCCTACACGCCGCAGGACAGCAAGGGCACGATCGCCGGCGACAAGACCTTCACCTGGAACATCGCCGAGAACGACGGCAACGTGGTGTAAGCGGACGCGCTGCCCTGGACGCGCGGGCGTCCAGGGCGGTGAGGTCTTTCCATTTTCCACCCGGGAGCATCCGAATGCTTGCGCAACAGCTCGTACGTGAAGGGAAACCCGGCGAGGCACTGGCCGCGCTGCAGGAATCGATCCGCAAGAACGCATCCGATGTCAAACTGCGCGTCTTCCTGTTCCAGCTGCTCGCCGTGATGGGCCAGTGGAGCCGCGCCCTGAACCAGCTGAACGTGGCGGGCGAACTCGATGCCGCCACCCTGCCGATGGTGCAGACCTACCGCGCCGCGATCCAGTGCGAGGCGCTGCGCACCGACATCTTCGCGGGCAAGCGTGCGCCGCTGATCTTCGGCGAGCCGCAACCCTGGCTGGCGCAGCTGATCGACGCCATGAAATACGACGCGGCCGATCCGGAGCGCGCCGCCGCCGCGCGCGAGCAGGCCCTGGAAGCGGCGCCGGCGTCGAGCGGCAGCATCGACGGCACGCCCTTCGCCTGGCTGGCCGACGCCGACATGCGCCTGGGGCCGGTGCTGGAAGCGATCGTCAACGGCCGCTATTTCTGGATTCCGCTGTGCCGCATCAGCCGCATCGAGCTGGAGGCGCCGGCCGACCTGCGCGACACCGTCTGGAGCGCCGCCACCTTCACCTGGACCAATGGCGCCAGCACCGTCGGCCTGATCCCGGCGCGCTACAGCGGCACCGCCGCCAGCGGCGACGATGGCCTGCTGCTGGGACGCCGCACCGAGTGGCGCGGCAGCGAGGTGCTGGGCCAGCGCATGTTCGTCAGCGAGGCCGGCGAATACCCCTTGCTGGACGCGCGCCTGGTCGAATTCGACAATGTGGCCGAGGCCGAGGCCGGGACCGCCCAGCATGGCTGAACTCGCGCCCAGGGAGCGGCTGCAGCCGTCGCTGCTCGACCGCCTGACCGACGACGACCCGGGCAGCACGGCCGAGCCGCGCGAACGGCGCGTGCTGTCGCTGCGCACCCTGCGCGAAGGCGTGCTGCGCGACCTGGCCTGGCTGCTGAACACTACCTGCCTGCTGTCCGCGATCGACGCGCCCAGGCTGCCGCATGTGGCCAATTCGGTGGTCAATTACGGCATCCCCGACCTGTCGGGCAATTCGATCGCCAACCTGAATTTGTCGCGCCTGGAACGCGCGATCCGCCAGGCGATCTGGGACTTCGAGCCGCGCCTGGTGCGCGGCACCGTCAGCGTGCGTGCGCTGTCGGACACCGGCCTTGAGCACAACAAGTTGAGCTTCGAGATCGAGGCCGACATGTGGGCCCAGCCGTATCCGGAGCGCCTGTTCCTCAAGACCGAGCTCGATCTCGAGCACGGCGCCGTGACGCTGGTCGACAGCGGCGCCAGGAGCGCCGCATGAATCCGCGCTTCCTGCGTTACTACAGTCAGGAACTGCAGCACCTGCGCGAGATGGGCGGCGAGTTCGCCCAGGCCTATCCGAAGATCGCCGGCCGCCTCGGCCTGGACGGCTTCGAATGCGCCGACCCGTACGTGGAGCGCCTGCTGGAAGGCTTCAGCTTCCTGGCCGCGCGCGTGCAGATGAAGATCGACGCCGAGTTCCCGCGCTTCACCCAGCACCTGTCGGAGCTGGTCTATCCGCAGTTCCTGGCGCCCACGCCTTCGATGGCGGTGGTGCAGCTGCAGCCGGACCCCGCCAACCCGGCGCTGCAGAAGGGCTTCCTGGTGCCGCGCGGGAGCGCCATGCGCAGCGTGCTGGGCAAGGACGACAATACCGCCTGCGAATACCGCAGCGCCCATGCGCTGACCCTGTGGCCGATCGAGCTGCTGGAAGCGAAGTTCTTCACGGTCGGCGGCGCCCAGGCCGGCCTTGCGCTGCCGCCGGCGGCCAGGGCCGGCATCCGGCTGCGCCTGCGCACCAGTGCGCCCGCCTTCCGCGAGCTGCCGCTCGACCGCCTTTGCCTGCACCTGCGCGGCGCCGATGCGCTGCCGGTGCGGATCTACGAAATGCTGCTGGGGGCGGTCGAGGGCGTGCTGGTCACGCCCATGGCCCGGCCCGCATCCCAGCCCGCATCTCAGCCCAGTTCCTGGCACGTACTGCTGCCGAAGACGGCGCTGCAGCCGCGCGGCTTTCACGAAGACGACGCGCTGCTGCCCGGCGGGCGCCGCAGCTTCGGCGGCTATCGCCTGCTGCAGGAGTACTTCGCCTTCCCGCAGCGCTACCAGTTCGTCGACGTGAGCGGCCTGCAGGCGGCGCTGCGGCGCTGCCCGGACAAGGAGATCGAGGTCACGATCCTGCTCAACCGCGCGGATGGGCTGCTGGAGAAGACCCTCGATGCCAGCCATTTCGCCCTGCATTGCACGCCGGTCGTGAACCTGTTCGAACGCCGCGCCGACCGCATCAACCTGACCGGGGAACAGTTCGAATACCACGTGCTGGTCGACCGCACCCGGCCGCTGGACTACGAGGTATATGGTATCGAGTCGGTCACGGGCTACGGCAGCGGCCCGGACGCGCAGCAGGCCTTCCGCCCGTTCTATACGGCACGCGATCTTGGTAGCCTGAGCGGCGGCGACAACGGGCAAGCCTTTTTCCAGCTGCGGCGCGAGCAGCGCGTGCTGTCGCAGCGCCAGCGCCGCGACGGCCCGCGCTCGAGCTACATCGGCAGCGAAGCCTTCATCACGATCGTCGACGCCGCCCAGGCGCCGTATGCCAGCGACCTGCGCCAGCTCGGCCTGAGCGTCCTGTGCACCAACCGCGACCTGCCGCTGGCGATGCCGATCGGGATCGGCAAGACCGATTTCATCCTCGAAGCTGGCGCGCCTGTGAACGCGGTGCGCTGCGTGGCCGGACCAAGCCAGCCGCTGCCGTCGTTCGCCGAGGGCAGCGCGGCCTGGCGCCTGCTGAACCACCTGTCCCTGAATTACCTGTCGCTGCTCGACACCGACGCGGCGCAGGGGGCAGTCGCGCTGCGCGAACTGCTGGCCCTGTACTGCGCCCCGGCCGACCTGCACGGCCAGCGCCAGGTCGAAGGACTGCGCTCGGTGGCGTCGAAAGCCATCACGCGGCGCATGCCCTCGCCGGGACCGATCACCTTCGGGCGCGGGGTCGAGATCAGCGTCACCTTTGACGACGCCGCCTTCGAGGGCACCGGCGCCTTCCTGCTGGGCGCGGTGCTGGCCGAATTCTTTGCCGAATACGTCTCCATCAATTCGTTCACCGAGACGGTGGTCAGGACGCTGGCGCGCGGCCCCATCATGCGCTGGCCGGCCAGGGGAGGCACATGCGCGATCCTGTAGCGCTCGACGCCGAGCTGGAACGGCGCGCGGCCCGCATGGACTTCTTCCAGGTGCTGCGCCTGATCGAGAACGCCCATCCCGAGCTGCCGCGCATCGGCGCCTCGCTGCGTCCGCGCGACGACGCGGTGCGCTTCGGCCAGGACCCGTCGCTGTGCTTCCACCCGACCGCGCTCGGCCAGTACCTGCGCACCGGACCCGACGCGCGCGCGCGGCTGGCCGTGAATTTCTTCGGCCTGCTCGGCGCCAACGGCCCGCTGCCGATCCACCTCACCGAATACGTGCGCGACCGCCTGCGCCACGGCGGCGACCCCACCTTGCTGGCCTTCCTCGACGTCTTCCACCACCGCATGCTGTCGCTGTTCTACCGCGCGCGCGCCAGCGCCGAGCCGGCGATCAGCCTCGACCGCGCCGACGGCGACCGTTTTTCGGGCTTCGTGGGCAGCCTGTTCGGCATCGGCAGCCCGGCCCTGCGCGAGCGCGACGCCATCGGCGACTTCGCCAAGCTGCATTTCGCCGGCCTGCTGGCAAACCGCGCACGTCCGGCCTCGGGGCTGGCCACCATCCTGCGCGAGTACTTCGGGCTGCCGCTGCGGATCGAGCAGTTCGCCGGCCACTGGATGGCCCTGCCGGACGAGGTCCGGAGCCGCATCGGACTGGCTGGAGAGGGCAACCGCCTGGGTAGCTCGCTGGTGCTGGGCCGCAAGGTGTGGGATTGCCAGAACAGGTTCCGCATCGTGATCGGCCCGCTCGGCTACGACGACTACCGGCGTTTCATGCCGGGCGGGGACAGCCTGAAACGCCTGCTGGCCTGGGTGCGCACTTATTGCGGCCTGGCGCTCGACTGGGAAGTGCGGCTGGTCCTGAAAAAGGAAGAGCGCCCGCCGCTGCGCCTGGGCGGCGCCACCCGGATCGGCTGGAGCACCTGGCTGGCCAGCGGCGCACCGCAGCGCGATCCGGACGGCATGCGCATCAGCCGCGCCAGCATCGAATCACAACGCTAGACAGGAGAACAGACCATCATGGCCGACATCAGCCGCGTTGCATTGTTTGGAAAGTTGAACAGCCTGTGCTACCGGGCGATCGAGAGCAGCACCGTGTTCTGCAAGCTGCGCGGGAACCCCTACGTCGAAGTGGTGCACTGGCTGCACCAGATCCTGCAGCTGCCCGACTCCGACCTGCTGCGCATCATCAAGCACTACGAACTCGACGGCGCGGCCCTGGCGCGCGACCTCACCGCCGCCCTCGACCGCCTGCCGCGCGGCGCCACCTCGGTCACCGACCTGTCCTCGCAGGTCGAGGAGTCGGTCGAGCGGGCCTGGGTCTACGGCACCCTGATGTTCGGCGAATCGGCGGTGCGCTCCGGCCACCTGGTGGTGGGCATGCTCAAGACCACAGGACTGCGCAACGCGCTGTACGGCATGTCGAAGCAGTTCGAACGCATCAAGCTCGAGCACCTGGGCGACAATTTCGCGAAGCTCCTCGCTGCATCGCCGGAAGCGCAGATGAGCGCCAGCGATGGCTATATGGGGAACGGTGCGGGCGCCCCCGCCGCACCGGGCGAAGCCTCGGGCGCCATCGCCCCGGCCGCGATGGGCAAGCAGGAAGCGCTGAAAAAATTCACGGTCGACCTGACCGAGCAGGCGAGAAGCGGCAAGATGGACCCGATCGTCGGGCGCGACGACGAGATCCGCCAGATGGTCGACATCCTGATGCGGCGGCGCCAGAACAACCCGATCATGATCGGCGAGGCCGGCGTCGGCAAGACGGCGGTGGTCGAAGGCTTCGCCCAGCGCATCGCGCGCGGCGACGTGCCTCCCTCGCTCAAGGAAGTCGAGCTGCGCACGCTCGACGTCGGCCTGCTGCAGGCCGGCGCCAGCATGAAGGGCGAATTCGAGCAGCGCCTGCGCTCGGTCATCGACGAGGTCCAGGCCTCCAGCAAACCGATCATCCTGTTCATCGACGAGACCCACACCCTGGTCGGCGCCGGCGGCGCGGCCGGCACCGGCGATGCCGCCAACCTGCTGAAACCGGCGCTGGCGCGCGGCACCCTGCGCACCATCGGCGCCACCACCTTTGCCGAGTACAAGAAGCACATCGAGAAGGATCCGGCGCTGACCCGGCGCTTCCAGAGCATCCAGGTCGACGAGCCGAGCGAGGAACGCGCGATCCTGATGATGCGCGGCGTGGCCTCGACCATGGAAAAGCACCACCAGGTGCAGGTCCTGGACGAGGCGCTGGAAGCGGCGGTGCGGCTCTCGCACCGCTACATCCCGGCGCGCCAGCTGCCGGACAAATCGGTCAGCCTGATCGACACCGCCTGCGCGCGCGTGGCGGTGAGCCTGCACGCCACCCCGGCCGAGGTCGACGACAGCCGCAAGCGCATTGAGGCGCTGGAAACCGAGCTGGCCATCATCGGGCGCGAGGGGGCGATCGGGATCGACACCGGCAAGCGCGCGCTTGACGCCGGCGACCTGCTGGGCGCCGAACGCGACCGCCTGGCCGGGCTCGAGCAGCGCTGGAATGCCGAGCGCGCCCTGGTCGACCGCCTGCTGGCGCTGCGCGCGCAATTGCGCGAGGGCGGCCAGCCGGTCGAAGGCACCGGCAGCCGGCTGGAAACCGCGGCCCAGCCGGCCGCCGGGCTAGCCCCGGAACAACGGGCCGGCCTGCTGGAAGAGCTGCGCGAAGTGCAGGCGCAGCTGGCCGAACTGCAGGGCGAGAACCCGTTGATCCTGCCCACGGTCGATTACCAGGCAGTGGCCGCCGTGGTCGGCGACTGGACCGGCATCCCGGTCGGGCGCATGGCGAAGAACGAGATGGAAACCATCCTCAACATCGCGTCGACCCTGAGCGAACGCGTGATCGGCCAGGACCATGCGATGGAGATGATCGCCAGGCGCATCCAGACCTCGCGCGCGGGCCTCGACAACCCCAGCAAACCGATCGGCGTGTTCATGCTGGCCGGGACCTCGGGTGTGGGCAAGACCGAGACCGCGCTGGCGCTGGCCGAAGCCTTGTATGGCGGCGAGCAGAACCTCATCACCATCAACATGAGCGAATACCAGGAGGCGCACACGGTGTCGACGCTGAAGGGCGCGCCGCCGGGTTACGTCGGCTACGGCGAGGGCGGGGTGCTGACCGAGGCCGTGCGCCGCAAGCCGTACTCGGTGGTGCTGCTCGACGAAGTCGAAAAGGCGCATCCGGACGTGCACGAAATCTTCTTCCAGGTGTTCGACAAGGGCTTCATGGAAGACGGGGAAGGGCGCTTCATCGATTTCAAGAACACCCTGATCATCCTGACCACGAATGCGGGCACCGATCTGATCGCGGGCCTGTGCAAGGACCCGGACCTGATGCCCGACCCGGAGGGCATGGCGAAGGCCTTGCGCGAGCCGTTGCTGAAAGTGTTTCCGCCGGCGCTGCTGGGGCGGCTGGTGACGATTCCTTATTACCCGCTATCGGACGAGATGCTCGGCAAGATCGTGCGGCTGCAGCTCAACCGCATCAAGAAGCGCGTCGAGGCGAGGTACAAGATTCCGTTCACGTATTCGGACGAGGTGGTGAAGCTGGTCGTGTCGCGCTGTACCGAGAGCGAGTCGGGTGGGCGGATGATCGATGCGATTTTGACGAATACGATGTTGCCGGAGATTTCGCGGGAATTCCTGGAGCGGATGTTGAAGAGCCGGACAGCGGACCAGGTGGCCGTCGGCGTCGATGGCGCAAACTTTGCGTACACGTTTGAAGCTTCGTAACAGGTGTCCTGTTTGTCGAGGCAGCTTTTTTCCGTAGTTGCATCAATATCGAAGGCTACTAAAGGAGGACGAAATGCCAATTTATCCAGCGTCGAGGCCCGAGAAAGCGCTTGAGCATACGCACCGCCCGGAAGGAAGAAACACGATTGTAACGGTGTATATCGCTGGCGCAGGAGGTGGACCCCAGATCGAATGGGGACCGGACTACGCTGCCACGGCTGCGCATCATTCTATTGAACAGGCACTTGACTTGACCGTCGACATGGGGCGGGTGCCCTTGTTGTGGACGTATGCGAAGCCCGACGCGAATTACACCGAATTGAAGCTGGGCTTCGATGAAAAACTAGGCAACACCGACAAGATCGGCCACATGGCGCTAGTCGCTAATGCAACCATATCCGGTGAGATTGCGCGAAACGGCGCCGCGTGGTCGATTGATAACGAGTCAGGCGCATGGGGGAATATGGGAGGGGCGCAGGGCAAGTCGAACATGATGCGGGAAGTCGCACTGTTCATCACGACTCACTGCGGAATGCAGGTGTCGGCCAAGCGCGCATATTCCAGCAATCTCTTCAAACGCAAGATTCAGCAAATTTTCCGGTGATAGTTGGCACCGAATTCGCCTCATAAAGGCTTGCACTTTTCACGAAAGAGCTGCGGTGATGAACGACTCTAGATCCGACGAAATCCTTGCCGCTGGGCTGCAGTCTGCGAATACCCCGGCGACGAGGGCGGTGCTGAAGAATCCCGACCTGTTTGCCTTCATGCTCTCCAATTTCAACAATACGATCAAACTCGCCTCGGGCAAGCCTGCCGATATGGCTGTCGCCATCGCAAACAAGACGCTGTCTACCGGAAAGCTGATCGGGAAATCGTCGGGCTCGCAGGGCGTGGTGGTGGGGGTGACTGCCGCCCAGATCCTGGTGATCAGTGCCGGCCTGGTGACGGTTGCGGGGAAGGGGCCCGGTGGGGCGATGGCCGCCGTGGGGGCCGCATTTGCGAAAAAGACGGCACTCGCACTCGGGCTGGCCGGCAGCGATGACAAGCAGGCCAAATGCTTGGCCGCGGCGGCCGACCTGACCGCCGCGTTCATCACGACCGTCATGGTCGCAACACCGGCTGCGGCGACCGGTATCGGTGCCGTCGTGCTCGCCGGGAGCATTGCGCAGCTGATCCTGTCCGGCTACCAGGCGCACCAGGCCTGCTTTGCGAAGTGAGGCAGGCTCATCATGCAGATGCTATCCGCCCAGTTCACTGCAACCCCCGGTGCGATGCCATCACAGCCAATGACGCGGCAATGCGTCGTCTGCGCCGCACCTCTGCAACAGGTGCACGGTATGGCGGCGCCGGCCGACGAATACCCGGCCTGCCACGCCGTCGCCTGCCGCATGGTCGTCAGCCGGCGTGCCGGTATGAGCGAGGCGAACTTCCGCCACTACCTCGCCATGCAGGTACAGCATAAGCAGTACATTGTGGGGCGCACGGCGGCGCAGGCCGCGCGCGAGCAGGACGAGGCGCGCGAAAACGGCGCCGGCTGGGATGCCCTGCGGTCGCGGATGCCGGCCACCGATGCGGAACCGCTGCACCTGCTGTTGCCGACGGGGCCGCGCCGCTCGCACCGCGTGCCGCAGGAGCGGCGTGCACAATACCGCCTGCATCTGTTGCGCATCATCGAAGAGGCACACGCGCTGCCGACAGGTACGACGGGCGCGGCGGTGAACGATGAAGGTACCTCCGGCGGGGCCGGTATGGCCAGTCAGCTGTGCGCTTTCTGCGGCGGCGGCTGCTGCACCATGGGCGGGGAGCAGGCCTACCTGCGGGCGGCGACGATGCGGCGCTACATGGATGCGCATCGCAGCTTGTCGGACGAGGATGTACTGCAGGCTTACCTCGGCCGTCTTGCTCCGGCCACGCGCGTTGGATCATGCATCAACCACACGGCGACCGGCTGCAGCCTGCCGCGCGACATGCGCAGCGACATCTGCAACAGGTTTTCGTGCGAGCCTCTGACGCATCTCGAAGCGGCCTTGCGCGGTGCGCAGCCCGTGCACACGGTCTTGATCGTACGCCGCGAGCAGGATCACTGGCATCGCGCCCAACCGGGACTGGACAATGCCATCAATGCCTGGGGCGTTTTGCGGGAGACGGGGTTACGCCGGTTTCCTCCTGCGCCATCGGGCGCGCCGGACGGCGACAAGTCCGACAAACAGCATGATTGAAAGAGCCGGACATGTATCGATCTCTCGGCAACCGATACGCGACGCCTGCGACCACAAACCGTTGCAACGATATATATCTTCATCCATACTTGATGAACAAAAGCACGGCACGGCAAACCGGGAGACAAGACATGCCGAATCAGGTGTCGATGGGCGCGATGATGACCTGCAGCTTCGGCGCGGCGCCGTCCTCGCTGGTGGTCCTGCCCGCGAATAAAGTGCTGTGCGAGGGCCCGCCCGCGGCCAACATCATGGACCACAAGCCGCTGGTCAACATCATGCCCTTCGGCGTGTGCAGCTCGCCCGCGAATCCCACCGTGGCCGCCGCCACCGCCGCGGCGATGGGCGTGCTCACCCCCATGCCCTGCGTGCCCGCCACCGCCGCGCCCTGGGTCACCGGCGCGCCCACGGTCCTGATCGCGCACATGCCGGCGCTCGACAACGTCTCCAAATGCATGTGCAACTGGGGCGGGGTGATCGGCTTCACCAATGCCGGCACCGCCAAGACCATGATCCCCTGACGAGAACCGGGCCACCTATGGATACCACCCAGGCGAATCGCGAAGTGAGCGTCAAGAGCGCGCTGGCGGACGACGTCCTGCTGTTCGCGGGCATGAGCGGCAGCGAGCAGCTCGGGCGCCTGTCCGAGTTCAGCGTGCAGCTGCTGTCCAGCGACGCCAGCCTGGACATCGGCGCCGTGCTGGGCAAGCCGATGAGCGTGGTCCTGGCCACCAACGAGGACGGCGACCTGCGCCACTTCAACGGCATCGTCACGCGCTTCGCCAACACCGGCTGGCGCGGCGAGTTCGCCAGCTACGAAGCAGTCCTCCATCCCTGGCTGTGGCTGCTCACGCGCGCTGCGGACTGCCGCATCTTCCAGGACATGTCGGTGCCGGACATCGTCAAGCAGGTGTGTGGCGCGTATGGCGGTGCGGCGGTGCTGTCGGTGACGGCGCTGAGCGGCGACTACCCGGCGCTGCCTTACTGCGTGCAGTACCGCGAGACCGATTTCCAGTTCGTCTGCCGCCTGCTCGAAGGCGCCGGCATCTATTTTTATTTCACCCACGACGCCGACAAGCACACGATGGTGCTGGCCGATTCGCACAGCGCGCACCAGCCCATCGCCGGCTACGATGGCTTGAAGTTCGCACGTGCCGCGCGCCGCGGCGAGTGGGCCGAGGAGAGCGTCTCGGCGTGGCGCCGCGGCGGCGAGATCGCGAGCAGCAAGGTCGTGCTCAAGGATTTCGATTTCGAGAAGACCGCAAGCTGCCGCAGCGGCGGCCTGCTATCGACCGCCACCATCGCGGCCGGGTTCGACCAGGTGTCCTACGAGATGTTCGACTACCCGGGCGACTACACCGCGGCCGGCGACGGCAACGCGCGGGCGCGCGCCCGCATCGAGCGCCTGCACGGCCAGTGCGAGCGGGTAGAGGCCACGACCGACGCGCGCGGCCTGTACCCGGGCGGCCTGTTCACGCTGGCGGACCATCCGCGCGACGACCAGAACCGCGATTACCTGGTCACTTCGGCCGATTACGAGATCACCGGCAACGACTACGTCAGCGGCGCCGGCGGCTTCGCTTTCAGCTGCCGCATCGGGGCGATCGGCGCCGAGCACGCCTACCGCCCCTTGTCCACGACGCCCCGCCCGCACGTGTACGGGCCGCAGACCGCAATCGTCGTGGGCAAGGCGGGCGAGGAGATCTGGACCGACAAGTACGGCCGCGTCAAGGTGCAGTTCCACTGGGACCGGCTGGGCAAGGACGACGAAAACAGTTCGTGCTGGGTGCGCGTGGCGCAGGGCTGGGCCGGCAAGGGGTGGGGGGCGATGGCAGTGCCGCGCATCGGCATGGAGGTGGTGGTCAGCTTCCTCGAGGGCGACCCGGACCGGCCGCTGGTGACCGGCTGCGTCTACAACTCGGACACCATGCCGCCCTACGAACTGCCGGCCAACCAGACCCGCGCGACCGTCAAGAGCCAGTCCTCGAAAGGCGGGGAGGGCTTCAACGAGCTGCGCTTCGAGGACAAGAAGGGCGAGGAAGAAGTCTTCATGCACGCGGAGCGCGATTTCCTGCGGGTGGTGAAGAACAACGATGCGCTCAAGGTCGGCTTCGAGACCGCCGACAAGGGCGACCAGACCGTCGACATCAAGAACGACCAGACCATCAAGATCGGGCACGACCAGGTGGAAAACGTCGACAACAACCAGACCCTGACGGTCAAGGTCGACCAGAAGATCGACGTCGGCGGCGACCAGGCCGTCGGCATCGACGGCAAGCAGGCGGTCAAGGTCGGCACCACCATCGTCATCGAGGCCGGCACCTCGATCGAACTGAAGGTGGGCGGCAGCAGCATCAAGATCGAGGCGTCCAAGATCACGATCAAGGCGCCGGAAATCGAGGTCGCGGCCGATGCCAACGCCAAGGTGAAGTCCGGCGCCATGATGGAGATAAAGGCGGGCGGCGTGATGACGATCGGCGGCTCGCTGGTGCAGATCAACTGATGAATGATGAACCGATGAAGATACGGGCCCCACATTGAGCACGACGCTGACCCTGCGCATCCTGAGCTACCGTAACCAGCCGGTGCCCCCGGCGCCGCCGGTGCGTTTCGGCGCGGCCGGCGGCCATATCGGCCGCGCGCCCGACAACGAACTGGTGCTCGACGATCCGGGCAAGTACATCTCGCGCGTGCATGCGCGCGTGTCGGTGCGCGACGGCGCCTTCGTGCTCGAGGACCTGGGCAGCAATCCCAGCGTGGTCAACGACCGTCCGCTCGGCAAGGGCGGCCAGGCCGTGCTGGCGCAGGGTGACCGCGTGCTGATCGGCGACTACCTGCTGCAGGCCGTGCTCGAGACGGCGCCGGCCGCGCCGCCGCTGGCCGCGGCGCCTGCCAACAATGCGGCGCTGCCGCTGTTCGAGCCGCCGCCGCCGCCGGTCTACCTGCCGCCGCTCGACTTCGCGTCCGCAGCGCCTGCCACACCTGCAGCGCCGGTGTCCGTGCAGCCCGATGCGGTCGCGGACCTGCTGGCCGGCGCCAGCATCCTCGATGTCGCACCGGGCCAGGCCGGCATCGGCCACGACGATCCGCTTGGCCTGAACCTGTTTGCACCCGCGGCGCCGGCGCGCGCGGCCGAGAGCGACCACGTATCGCCCGAGCTGATGGCATTTTCGCGCGTGGGACCGGCGACGGCGCCGGCCGCGGCCGTGCCGCCGACGGCGCCGTCGATGCCGCCAGTGCCGCCGCACGCGCCATCCGGCAACGCCTTCGCCATTCCCCACGACTACGATCCGCTGGCCGACCTGTTCCCGCCCACCGCGCCGGTCGTCCCCCCAGCAGCAGTGCCGGTCCCGGTACCGCCAATCATGCCCGCGCCTGCAGCGGCACCTGCGCCGGCACCGGCCGACGCGCCGAGGACACCGCCGCCGGACGCCACGGTCTTCGTGCCGGCACCGGCGCCGGTCTCCGCTCCGTCCGCGCCGGCCGCACCCGTGACGCCAGCCGTGCAGGCTACGCCAACCGTATCGGCGATGCCAGCGGCGCCGGCTCCCGCACACGCAGCCGCCGCAAGCGATGCCGCCGTCCTGCAAGCCCTGCTGCGCGGCCTCGGCCTGCCCGGCCTGCAGCTCCAGCGTCCCGCCACCGAGGTCGCGGAACTGGTCGGCGCCCTGCTGCGCGAAGCCACCGCCGGCACCATGGACGTGCTGATGGCACGCGCGCTGACCAAGAAGGAAAGCCGCATCGACATGACCATGCTGTCGGTGCGCGCCAACAATCCGCTCAAGTTCTTCCCGCATGCGGAGGGTGCGCTGACCCAGATGCTGACGGGTGCGATGGCCGGCTACATGCCGCCGGTAGAGGCGATGGCGGGGGCCTTCGACGACCTGCGTGCGCACGAACTGGCGATGATCGCCGGCATGCGCGCCGCCCTCGGCGCGGTGCTGCACCGCTTCGACCCGGCCGAAATCGAAGTGCGCCTGGCGGTGCCGACCGTAATGGACAAGATGCTGTCGTCCAGCCGCAAGGCCAAGATGTGGGACCGCCTGGTGGAACTGTACGGCGAGATCGCGCGCGACGCCGACGACGATTTGCAGCGCCTGTTCGGCGAAAAATTCTCGGAGGCCTATGAGGAGCAGGTGGCGCGCCTGCGCCAGGCCAAGCAACAACAAAGATAATCGAAAGAGACGTCATGGCGTGGAAGAACAAGGTGGTCTGGTCGGAGGGCATGCTGCTACAGCCCCAGCACCTGCAGCAGCACGACCGCTATTGGCAAAGCCAGCTCGAGAACCGCGTGGCGGCGCTGCGGCCCTACAGCTGGGGCTTTTCCGAACTGGTGCTGGACGAGCACCAGCTGGCGCTCGGCAAGCTGGCGCTGGCATCGTGCAGCGGCGTGCTGCCGGACGGCACGCCGTTCACGCTGCCGGCCGACGATGCGCTGCCGATGCCGCTGGACGTGGCGGCGGATGCGCGCAACGTGCTGGTCGTGCTGGCGCTGCCGCTGCGCCGCCATGGCGTGGCCGAAGTCGGCAACGACGACGGCCCGGACAACTTCGCTCGCCACCGCACCGACGACTACGAGGCCTGGGACAGCAATGGCCTCGACAACAGCGCGCTGATGCAAATCGGGAAGCTGCGCATGCGCCTGGCGCCGGCGCCCGAGGTGGCGAACGCCTGGGCCACCATGGGCGTGGCGCGCGTGGTCGAGCGGCGCGCCGACGGCAGGGTGGTGATCGATCCGGATTACAGCCCGCCCTGCCTGGACTACCGCGCCGCGCCGCGCCTGGCGTCCTTCGCCGACGAACTGGCCGGCCTGCTGCACGCGCGCGGCGACCTGCTCGGCGCGCGCCTGTCGCAGCCGGGCGCCGCCGGCGCCGCGGAGATCGCCGACTTCCTGCTGCTGCAACTGGTCAACCGGGTCGAGCCGCTGGTCATGCACCTGGCGAGCGCCAGCGGCATCCATCCGGAATCGCTGTACCGGGTGCTGGTGTCGCTGGCCGGCGAGCTGGCCACCTTCACCGAACCGGCCAAGCGCGCGGCGGCCTACCCGGTCTACCGCCACGACGCACTGGCCGAGACCTTCGCGCCCGTCGTCGCCGACCTGCGCCGCGCGCTGTCGACGGTGATGGATGCGCAGGCCGTGCCGATCCCGCTGGACGAGCGCCAGTTCGGCATCCGCGTCGCGGTGGTGCCGGACCGCGAGCTGCTGCGTTCGGCCAGCTTCGTGCTGGCGGTGAACGCGCACATGCCGCCGGAGCTGCTGCGCACGAGCTTTCCGGCGCAAGTGAAAATCGGCTCGGTCGAGAAGATCCGCGACCTGGTCAACCTGCAGCTGCCGGGCGTCAAGCTGCGACCATTGCCGGTGGCGCCGCGCCAGTTGCCGTTCTTTGCCGGCTATACCTACTTCGAACTGGACAGCGGCAGCGAATATTTCCAGCACCTGCACCAGTCGGCCGGCTTCGCGATGCACGTCGCCGGCGATTTCCCGGGCCTGCAAATGCAGTTCTGGGCCATCCGGAGATAATCCGCCATGAGCACACAGGATCCGAACCCGGCGCCGCCCGACCCGGACGCCACCATGCTGGTGCTGAACCCGGGCGGACGGCGCCAGGCTGCGGCGGGGGCGGGAACCGGAGCGACCGCCGGGGCAGCAGCAGCGGCGCCGGCTGCGCACGCGGTATTGGCCGGCAGCGGCCTGAATCCGCTGGTGCGCGCCGCCAATCCGCTGCTCGACCTGGTGGTGCCGCTGCGCCACACGATGCAGCCGCCGGACCTGGAGCAGTTGCGCGAGCGCCTGGCCCAGGCCATCCGGACCTTCGAGACCGAGGCGCGCGACGCCGGCGTGGCACTCGACGCGATCGCCGCCGCGCGCTACGCCCTGTGCACGCTGCTCGACGAGACGATTGCCGGCACCGCCTGGGGCAACGGGGTGTGGGGTTCGCGCAGCCTGCTGGTGGCCTTCCACAACGAAGCCTTCGGCGGCGAAAAATTCTTCCTGGTGCTGCAGCGCCTGAGCCAGGACCCGGCGCGCCATCTCGACCTGCTGGAACTGATGTACCTGTGTCTCGCACTGGGGCTGGAAGGGCGCTTCCGCGTGGCCGAGCAGGGGCAGGCCCAGCTGGCGACGCTGCGCGAACGCCTGCTGGCGCTGATCCGCCAGCATCGCGGCGCCGCCGAGACCGGGCTGTCGCCGCACTGGCGCGGCGCGCAGGCGCCGGCCGCATCGCCACTGCGCCGTACGCCGATATGGGTGCTGGCGGCGGTGGGCTGCGTCCTGCTGCTGGCGGCCCAGCTGATCGCCTCCAGCTTCCTGAACAGCGCCTCCGACCCGGTGTTCGCGCGGCTGTCGGCGCTGCGCCAGGCGGCCCCGCAGCTTGCGCCTCCGGTCCCCGTGCCGGCCGCGCCGGGGCGCATCGCCGGCTTCCTGGCGCCGGAAGTGGCGCAGGGACTGGTGACGGTCAGCGAGACGCCGGGCCGCACCACCATCACGCTGCGCGGCGAAGGCATGTTCGCTCCGGGCAGCGCGGAAGTCGACGGCCACCGCGCCGACCTGCTGGGGCGCATCGGCCAGGCCCTGAACACCTTGCCCGGCAAGGTGCTGGTGATCGGCCATACCGACGATACCCGTCCCGGCCTGTCGGCGCGCTTCCCGTCCAACTACGACCTGTCGAAGGCGCGCGCCGCCAGCGTGATGGCATTGCTGGCGCAGCGCGCCGGGCCCCCCGAACGCTACAGCGCGGAAGGCCGCGGCGACACCGAGCCGCTGGTGCCGAACGATGGGGCCGCCGCGCGTGCGCGCAACCGCCGCGTCGACCTGGTGGTGCTGGCGCCGGCCGCCGCGCCCTGACGGAGAGAGCACATGAAACGTCTGCTGTCCTGGCTGTTCAAGCGCCCGGTGCTGGGCTTCATCGGCGTGACCCTGCTGGCGCTGGTGTTCTGGTTCGAGGCGCCGCTGCTGGCCTTTGACGGCAAGGAGCCGTTCGCCGCGCGCCGCATGCGCGCGTGGTGGATCCTGCTGATGTATGCCGCCTGGGCTGCCTGGTTCGGCGGGAAGGCGCTGCGCGCGTATCTGGCCAACCGGCGCCTGATGGCCGGCCTGGCCAAGGCGGATGCGCCGGTGTCCTCGGCGACGGCAGCGGCGCCGGCGACGCTGCAGGAACAGGCAGCGCTCAAGGCGCGCATGGACCAGGCGCTGGCCGTCCTGCGCAAGGCGGCGCCCGGCAAGCGCCGCTGGGGCGGCGCCTGGCTGTACCAGTTGCCCTGGTACCTGCTGGTGGGCGCGCCCGGCAGCGGCAAGACCACCACGCTGCTGCACTCCGGCCTGCGTTTTCCGCTGGCCGACACGCTCGGACCGGGCGCCATCGGCGGCGTCGGCGGCACCCGCCAGTGCGACTGGTGGTTCACCGACGAAGCCGTGCTGCTCGACACGGCAGGGCGCTACACGACGCAGGATAGCGATGCCGAGATCGATGCGGCCGGCTGGCATGGCTTCCTGGGACTGCTCAAGAAGCAGCGCCCGCGCCGTCCGATCGACGGCGTGGTCGTCGCCCTCAGCGTATCCGACCTGCTGCAGCAGGGACCGGCGGCGCGCCAGGCGCAGGTGGCGGCGATCCGCGCCCGCATCAAGGAACTGCACGAGAAACTGGGCAGCAGCTTCCCGGTCTACGTCACGGTCACCAAGTGCGACCTGCTGGCCGGCTTCATGGAATACTTCGAGCCGCTCACGCGCGAGGAGCGCGAGCAGGTATGGGGCATGACCTTTCCGGTCGGCGCCGGCCCGGCGGCCGCGCTGGCTGAATTCCCCGCGCGCTTCCTCGAGCTCGAGCAGCGCCTGCAGGGCCGTGTGCTGGAGCGCATGCAGGCCGAACGCGACCTCGGACGGCGCGCACTGCTGTACCGCTTCCCGCAGCAGTTCGGCGCGCTGGCCGAGACGCTGGGCGGCTTCCTGGCGGCCGTGTTCGAGCCGACCCGCTTCGAACGCGACGCCCAGTTGCGCGGCGTGTACTTCACCAGCGGCACCCAGGAAGGCAGCCCGATCGACCGCGTGATGGGCGCGCTGGCCGCATCTTTCGGATTGGACCGCAAGGTGCTGCCGCCGAACGCCGTGAGCGGACGCAGTTACTTCATCACCACCCTGCTGCGCGGCCTGATGTTCCAGGAAGCCGGACTGGCCGGCTTCGATGAGCGCGTCGAGCGGCGCCAGCGCCTGTTGCGCCGCGCCGCTGCCGGCGCCGCGGTCCTGGCGGTGGTCTTGCTGGCCGCCGGCCTGGCGACCAGCTATATAAGAAATGCCCGCACCGTGGACGAGGTCGCGCGCAGCACCGACGCGCTCGACAAACTGGTGCGCAGCGCGCCGCCAGGGGGCAGCGTGACGGGGACGCTCCCCATGCTGGACGCGGCGCGCGCGCTGCCGGGCGGCTACGCCCAGCGCGATGCCGGCACGCCGCTGCTGGAACGCTTCGGCCTGAACCAGCGCGACAAGCTCGGTGCCGGCGCCCGGCTGGCCTACCAGCGCCTGCTGCAGTCGGCATTGCTGCCGCGCGTCCTGGCGCGGCTGGAAGAAGTGCTGCGCCGCGGCGACGCCAACAACCAGGAACAGCTATATGAAGCGCTGCGCGTCTATCTGATGCTGGGCCAGCCGCAGCACCTCGATCCGCAATCGGTGCTGGCCTGGCTCGACTACGACTGGCGCCGCAGCCTGCCGGATGCCACGCCGGAACAGCGCGACAGCCTGCTGGCGCACGCCGCTGCGCTGCTGGACGGCGCCGGCACCACGGCGGCGCCCGCGCTCGACGCCGCGCTGGTGGGCAAGGTGCGCGCGACGCTGGCCATGATGCCGCTGCCGCAGCGCGTCTACAATCGGCTCAAGCGCCAGGTGGCGCAGCAGCGCCTGCCGGAGACCAGCGTGAACCGTGCCGTGGGCCGCGACGTCTCCGCCGTACTGGCCCGCAAGAGCGGCGAACCTTTGAGCCGCGGCGTGCCGGGCCTGTACAGCGTGGCCGGCTACCGCGCCCTGTTGAAGGAGGCCCCACTGGCGCTGGCCGACATCGCCAAGGACAGCTGGGTGCTCGACCGGCGCGAAGCGGAAGGTGCGCTGGGCGCGCTGACCGGCCCGCAGATGAACGCCGCCGTGCAGCAGCTGTACTTCGCCGACTACATCCGCGCCTGGGACGCCATGCTGGCCGACGTGCGCGTGGCGCCGTTCTCCAGCCTGGACCAGGGGGCGCGCATCACCAATGCGCTGGCCGCAGCCGACTCGCCGCTGAAGGCCTTCCTGGCCGTGGCGGCGCGCGAGACCACCTTGAACGGCGCGGCCGGCAAGCCGGCGGCGCTGGACGTTGCCGTGCTCGGCAAGCTGGACGAGGCGCGCAGGAAGATCGAGGCGGCGCTCGGCGGCGACGACGCGCCGGCGCCGAGCGCCGCGGCCGGCACGCCGGTCGACCAACATTTCGCGCCGCTGCACGCGCTGGTCGGGACCGCCGCGGCGCCGGGCCCGCTGGACGCCCAGCTGGCGCTGTTGAAGGAGGCCTCCCAGTACTTCGACGCCGCCGACCAGGCGCGCCGCGCCGGTACGCCGGCGCCGGGCGGCGAGGCGCTGCAGCGTATCAAGCGCGCCGCCGAGGGCATCCCGCCGCCGCTGGGCGAAATCCTGCAGAACGTCGACAGCGCCGGGTCCGGCCTCACGCTGGGCAGCGAACGCGCGCGCCTTGCCGCGCTGTGGGCGGCGGAAGCGGCGCCGTTCTGCCGCGATGCCATCGCCGGCCGCTATCCGCTGGTGCGCAGCGCCGCGCGCGACGCGACGCTCGACGACTTCGGCCGCTTTTTCGGCCCCGGCGGCATCATGGACGACTTCTTCGCCAAGCACCTCGCGGCCCAGGTCGACATGGCGGGCGCCGCCTGGAAGTGGCGCAGCACCGGCGCGGCGCCGATCGGCATCGGGCCGGACGTGCTGGCCGCGTTCCAGCGCGCCGCGCGTGTGCGCGAGATGTTCTTCAGTGGCGGCGGGCGCCAGCCGTCGCTGCGCTTCGAGCTGGCGCCGCTGGCCGCCGATCCGGCCTTGACGCGCGTGCTGCTCGACATCGACGGCCAGCCGGTGGCTTACATCGCGGGCACTGCGGCCGCGGGCACGGCGGCGCGGCCGGTCGCGATCGTCCTGCCGTCCGGGAAAGCGGGCGGCCTGGTGCATCTCGAGGCCACGCCGGCGATGCGCGCCGAGCTGCGCACCGAGGGGCCGTGGGCCTGGTTCCGCATGATCGACAAGGGCGTGCTGCAGCCCGGCGCCCAGGGCGAACGCTACACGCTGAACTTCGATCTCGACGGCCACAAGATGAGCTACCAGCTGACCGCCAGCAGCGTGATCAATCCATTCCGCCGCGACGCGCTGGAAGGCTTCCGCTGCCCGGCGGGCTGGTAGGGCCGGCATGACAGGGCCTTCATGACAGGGCAGGGACCGGGGTTCTTCGGCAAGCTGCGCACCCATGGCGACTTCGTCGGGCGCCGCCTGCCGCCGTCGCTGCGCGGCGCCCTTGACGCCTGGCTGCAGGGGGCGCTGCTGCGCAGCCGGCAGGACCTGGGCGCCGGCTGGCTGCCGGCGTGGCTGAACGGGCCCTTGTGGCGCTTCGTGCTGGCGCCCGGCATCGGCGGCGAGCGGGCCTGCGCCGGCGTGATGATGCCGAGCCTGGACCGGGTGGACCGCTGCTTTCCGCTGGTGATCGCGCTGGCGCTGGAGGGCACGCCCTCGCTGCCTGATTGCCTCGGCGCGCATGGCGCATGGTTCGCCTGTCTGGAAGACCTGGCCCTGTCCACGCTCGAGCCGGATTTTTCCATCGATGCCTTCGACGCCGCCCTGGCTGCGCTGGATGGGGCGCCGCGTGCGCTGGCGCCCGACGGCACTGCCGGCGCCGCCGCCACGGTGCCACGGTTTGCCGGCCTCGATGGCAGCGCGCCGCCGCCCCTGGCGCATGCGCCGCTGGCAGGGCAGAGCGCGTGGTGGACCGATGGCGCGCCCGCCGTCGCGCCCTGCCTGGCCGTGTGCGGCGGCCTGCCGGCGCCGGCGGCGTTCGCGGCGCTGCTCGACGGCGCCTGGGAAGCGCGCGGCTGGCACCGCGCCTAGCCGTGCCCGCCCGCTTCTAGTTGGGCAGGCAGGCCGCGAGCACCACCGTGATGTTGTCGCGCCCGCCGTAATGGTAGGCCATGTCGACCAGGCGTGCGCAGGCCGCATCCAGCGCGCCGGCGCCGGCCAGCACGCCTTCCATCTCGCCGTGCGGCACGCTGCCGTGCAGGCCGTCGCTGCACAGCATCAGCAGGTCGCCCGGCAGCACCAGGTGCGCACGCACTTCCGGTACGATCGACGGCGACGGACCGACCGCCTGCAGCAGCACATTGCGCGCCGGCAGGGTGTCGAACATGCCCGATTCCAGCGCCTGCTGGTACAGCGTCTGGTCGCGCGACAACTGCTCGAGGATGCCGCCGCGCAGCCGGTACAGGCGGCTGTCGCCGACATGGAACATCACCAGCTGCACGCTGCCCGCAGGGTGCCAGAACCCGGTCAGCGTGGTGCCCATGCCGTCGCCATCGGCGCGGCCGCGGGCGCGGTTCTGCTGGTACAGGCTGGCGTTCGCGTGGGCGATCGCCGCCTGCAGCAGGCGCACGGCGCCGCGTGCGGGATCGGGCCAGGTGGCGTCGGGATCGGCGCGCAGCGTGGTGTCGCCGCTGGGGATCCGCAGCGCGCCGGCGTGCCGTGCCAGGTAGTCGCGCAGCGCGCTCAAGGCGCCGGCGCTGGCCACCTCGCCGGCCGCGTGTCCGCCCATGCCGTCGGCCACCGCGGCCAGGCCGAGTGCTTCGTCGAGCAGGAAATTGTCCTCGTTGCCGCGCCGGACCGGTCCGATATCGGTGGCGCCTGCGGCCAGCATCGAAGGCAGGCGGTGCACGCGTTGCGCGCCAGGTGCGAGGGTCATGGTGTCTCCGCGTCGGCCAGGAAGCGCGCGCGCTGGTCCGGATTGTCGATGTGACTGGCGAGCAGCTGCAGGAAGGCCGTCCTGTCGCCGGTCTGCTTCATCGCGCGCCTGGCAACCACGCGCCCGATCGGGCCGATCAGCACGATCAGTTTCCGGGTGACGGCATCGGCCCAGGCGTCGTCGAAGGGCAGCGCTGTCTTGGCCGGGGATCCCTGCGCCGCAGATGCCGTTGCGCCGGCGGCGCCGGCGGCGCCGATGCTGCCGATGCCGGTCCCGGTCCCGGTGCCGGTCGCAGCGAGTTTCTTGCCGATCTGTGCGAGCGCCTGCCCGAACTCGATGCGTCCGAGGTCCGACGGAATATGCGGCAACAGCAGTTCGGCCAGGCCGTCCAGGCTCTCGGCCTGCGCCGCCGTCTTCTTGATCAGGAACTTCGCCACCGGGCCGATCTGGCGTGCCAGCGCCGCTTCGACCTCGGGAAATGCCTCGCGCTTCCAGGGCGTCATGGTGACGATCGCGCTGGCCTCCGCGCCGGCGCCCGTGCCCGTTCCTGCAGGCGCGTACGGCCGCGCCAGCGCCTCCATCGGCAGGCCGCCGGCCAGCACCGTGCGATCGTCGCCGGCCAGCGTAGTGGCGTCCGGATCGGCGTGGCCGCCGGCCGCCGCCAGCAGCGCCTCATGAAAGGCGCGCGCCGACGGGAAGCGTTCGGCCGGGGCCTTGGCCAGGGCACGCGCGAGCACGTCGTCGAAGCGCGTCCCCAGCGCCGGCACCCGCTGCGACGGCGGCAGCGGGTCTTCATTGAGGATCCGCTGCATCACGATCGAGGCTGCGCCGGCAAACGGACGGGCGCCGGTCAGCAGCTGGTACAGCACGATCCCGGCCGAGAACACGTCGCTGCGGCCATCCACCGGCTCGCCGCGGAACTGTTCGGGCGACATGTAGCTCGGGGTGCCGATCATCGATCCGGCCTGGGTCAGCGTCGACGATTCGATGCGCGCGATGCCGAAGTCGCTGATCTTGACCCGGGCGTCGTGCGTGATCAGGAGGTTGGCCGGCTTGACGTCGCGGTGCACCACGCCGCGCGCATGGGCGAACTCGAGGCCCTGCAGCAGGTCGCCCATCCAGGCGAGCACGCGCGCGAGATCGGTCGGGCGATCCGGCACCAGCAGGGTGTCGAGCGCCGTCCCTTCGACGAATTCCATGGCGATATACGCCGATTCGGCATCCTCGCCGTAGTCGTACACCGTGACGATGGCCGGATGGGCCAGGCGGCCGGCGGCCTGGGCCTCGTTCTTGAAGCGGCCGATCAGCTCGGCCTGCTCGCCCGCGCCGAACATGTCCTTGCGGATCGTCTTGATGGCCACCACGCGTTCGATCCCCGGATCGAAGCCTTTGTAGACGATGCCCATCGCGCCCTTGCCGAGCACGCCGTCGATGCGGTACTTGCCGAGCCGTTCGATCATTGACTGTCGTCCCGCTTCATTCTTCCAGCATCTTCATCGCGCTGGCCAGGCTGGAGCGCATCCGTGCGAACGAGCGCGCCAGCGTCGACAGCTCGTCGCCGCCCTTGACGTCGAATTCCTCGTCGTTGAACTGGCCCAGGCTGACCTGGTCGGCCAGGCGCGACATGCTGACGATGCGGCGCGTGACGAAGATATGCACCATGATGTTGAGGGCGACGAACAGGAACAGGAAGATGCCCAGCATCGACAGCATGTAGGTGCGCAGCATGGCGCCCGCGCGGCGCAGCGGCACTTCCATCGGCACCGAAATCACCTGGGCGCCGACGACCTCCATGTGCTTCCAGCCGAAGCCGTTGTTGCGGCCGTAGATGTCGGTCATGGTCTTGGGCGCGGCATCGGGCACGCTGTGGCAGCGCAGGCAGGCGGCATCCTTGATCTGCAGGGGGCGCGCCACGTACAGGGCCGGCCCGGTCGAGGTTTCGCGCTGGCCAACCAGTTCGGCCAGCGCCGGCCTGGCGCGCAGGGTATTGACCAGGTCCGCTTCCCAGTCGGCTGCGCGGTCGCGCAGGTTGGTCGGATTGAGGGTCGCTTCCTTGTACGAGAAGTCGGGATACTGCTTGAGCAGCTGGCCGAGCTGTTCGGTCGCCGCGAAGGAGGGGATCGACTGCGGCAGGAACTCGTATTTCAGGCGGGTCTGCAGCAGCGGGACGATCTGCCCGGACGTATAGCCGCGGGCGGCCATCGCCGACTGCATCAGCACGCGCGCGTTCTGCAGCGTTTCTTCACGCGCGTTCTTCTGCAGCAGATAATTGGCCACGGCCGTGGCCGCGCCGAAGCCGACCGCGAAGATGGAGAGGAAGACAATGTTGAACTTCGCCGCGATCGAGATTTTCATGGGCAAACCTCATGGCTGGACAGTGGGTGAGCGCGCCGCGCTGCTGCGCGCAGGGCGGGGCGGTGCGAAACGGCGCTGCAACTGCCGGCGCAATGCGGGCTGGCCGTCGAGCCAGCCGGCCAGCTCGGCGAACGTAGCCGCACGCTCGCGCCGGGGCGCTGTCGGCATGGCCGGCGCGGCGACCGGCACCAGCGTGTCGCGGAAGGGCTCGGGCATTGCCGCGAGAAATGCGGGGAGAGGGCGTGCCGCCAGCCGCAGCGCCTGGGCGCCGCTGCGCACGCCAAACTGCTCGGCCGGTATCGACTTGGGTGGCCCCGGCCTGGCGGCGCCGGGTTCGCGCACCCGCAGTGCGCCGGATTCGGCGAACACTTCGGTCGTGCCGCCGCCGGCATGGAGGGTGGCGGCCGCGTCATCCGCGGTGACCTGGAGGACGCCTGTTGCCACGCTGACCGGCGCACCGGCATGGGCATGGACTTTCAGCCAGCCATCGAGCAGGACAAACTCGCTGCCGCTCCTGATATATATGCGCGAGAGCGGACCGATGGCGACGGTCGAGCGGCCGGCGCCAAGCTGGATCGTCCCCTTGCCCGTCTCCAGCATGTCGTCGGCCTGCAGCGCGACGCCGCGTCCCGCGCTGTAGATGCCGGTTTCGCGTACCAGCCGCACCGGCTGCTCGCTGAAGGTGATCGCCGCAGGTGCAGGTGCAGGCGAAGGTGCGCCTGGCGCCGCCAGGAGCGTCGACGACAGGCAGGCAAGCCACAGCGGCAACCATGATGGGAGTCTCGGCACGGTGATCGTCGCGTCTGAAGGTAGGCGCACTGCCGGCAATGGCGCAATGCGCGGATATTGAATTTATTCTACAGCAACTACCTTTGGTAAACGTCGCTTATTGACCGGTTTGGACGAAATGCGACAGCGGCGCCGATTGCCGACCCCTAAGGTTTTGCTAAGTCGGGTTGACTAGGATGAGCGCGATCTTGTTTCTCAAACGCACGTTTTGATCCACGGCGCGTGCCTGACCATTCGACGTCATGAAATTGTTTGCTTCCCTTCTCCTGGCCGCGGGACTCCTGGCCGGCACCGCATCTGCAGTTCAAGCCCATGACAGGCACCCCACCACGACGGCGAAGAAGGCAAGCGCCAAACGGCATCACCGGGCCAAGGTACACAAGCGCCGGTCCGCCGCGCTGCCGCCCGCCGCGCGCCTGACGGCACTGCGGTCGAGCGCCGTCCTCATCCTCGATCCGAAGACGCAGAAGATCCTGTACCAGAAACATGCGGATGCGGTCATGCCCATCGCTTCGCTGACCAAGCTGATGACGGCGCTGGTGGTGCTGGAAGCGAAGCAGGATATGGCCCAAAAGCTGGCCATTACCGGCGCCGACGTCGATCGCCTCAAGTATTCGTCGTCGCGGCTTCGCGTCGGCACCCGCCTGCCGCGTTCGACCATGCTGCACCTCGCCTTGATGAGCTCGGAGAACCGGGCGGCGTCGGCACTGGGGCGCAACTACCCCGGCGGCACCAGGAAGTTCGTCGCCGCGATGAATGCCAAGGCGCGCGCTCTCGGCATGCGGCACACGCATTACGTCGAGCCGACCGGCCTGTCGAGCGCGAATGTCTCCACCCCCAAGGATCTTGCCAGGCTGGTGGTCGCGGTCGAAAAACACCCGCTCGTGCGGCGCTATTCGACGGACCGGGAATATACGATCGACCAGGGCAGGCAGCGCACCGTCTACCACAACACCAATCGCCTGACCGCCAGCCCGAGCTGGAAAATCCGGATGCAGAAGACCGGCTATATCTCGGAGGCGGGCCGCTGCATGGTCCTGCATGCGGCGGTGCGCGGACGCCCGACCGTGATGGTGTTCCTGGATTCGCAAGGCAAATTTTCGCGTGCGGCGGACGCCAATCGCGTGCGCGCGTGGCTGGCGAGCCTGAATCCCTGGGCACGCGACTAGCGGCGATCGCGGTCTTGCCTTCACGGCAGCATTGATGCATCCTTGCGGACTTTATTGAACACCGCCGCCAGGCATCGTCCCAATGAGTCAACCCGTCACACGTCAGGCATCGCCCCGCTGGGGCATGGCCGTCGACACCGAGCGCTGCATCGGCTGCCATGCCTGCTCGGTCGCCTGCAAGGTCGAAAACGCCGTCTACCTCGGCATGTTCCGCACCATGGTCTATTACCACGACTTCCACGGCCGCGACGCGGTCGGCAAGACCACGCTCAAGCGCGCCTTCCTGCCGACGCTGTGCATGCATTGCGAGGATGCGCCCTGCCTGAAGGCCTGTCCGACCGAGGCGATCCGGCGCGATGCCGACGGCGTGGTGCGCATCGACGCGGACACCTGCGACCGCTCGCGCGACTGCATCGCCGCCTGTCCCTACGGCGCGATCCATATCGACCCGGTGGCGCAGGTGGCCGACAAGTGCGACCTGTGCAGCCATCGCCTGGAGGCGGGACTGCAGCCGGCCTGCGTGGAAGCCTGTCCGACCGAGGTGTTCGCCTTCGGCGACCTGGGCGACCCGGACAGCCCGGTCAGCCGTTTCAACGCGAAACATGCGCGCGAACTCACCGTGCTCAAGCCGGAGGAGGGCACGCGCCCGCTGGTGAAGTACCGCGGGATCGGCAAGGTGGTGCCGCGCGCGGTGGAGCGCAAGCTGCCGAAGGGCCGCAACCACGATCCCTTCACCTATGAAATCGACACCTGGTCCGAGCTGCGCGCCGATTACGGCACCGTGGTCGGCAAGGTCAAGGGAGGCGCATGATGGAGCGCCGCCGTTTCATGAAGTCGGGACTGGGTGCGCTGGCCACGCTCGCGGTCGGGGAAACCATCCTGCTGGCGCCCGAGGATGCCGCCGCGGCCGCACTTGATCCGCTCAACTATGCCGTCGACGCCGACGGCAAGGCCCACAAGCGGCGCCCCGACTACCGCAGCGCCAAGCCGGTCAAGAGCGTCTGCCTGAACTGTTCGACCGTGTGCGGCATCGAGGGCTTCGTCGAAGACGGCAAGGTGGTCAAGATCCGCGGCAATCCGCTCGATCCGAACCTCGGCAGTTTCATGACCTGTGCCAAGGGGCAGAGCGGGCCGACCATCAATACCTATCCAGAGCGCCTGCTGCACCCGCTCAAGCGCGTCGGCGCGCGCGGCGAGGGCCTGTGGAAGCGCATCACCTGGGATGAGGCGTATGCCGACATCGCCGCGCGCATCCGCAAATGCATCGCCGACGGCCATCCCGAACGCGTGGCGATCCACCAGGGCCGCTCACGCTACGAGTCGGAGTTCTCGCGCTTCCTGAACGCCGTCGGCTCGCCGGTGCTGCTGAACCACCGCGCGCTGTGCTCATCCCACAAGCGCGCCGCCAACTACGTCAGCATCGGCGAGACCGACTGGGAGTCGATCGACGCCGAGCGCTGCCGCTACTTCCTCAACTTCGGCGCCAACTTCTACGAGGCGCACCAGGGTGGCCTGCACCTGGTGAAGCGGGTGGCCAGGGCGCGCTTCGACCACGGCGCCAAGCTGGTCACCTTCGACGTGCGCATGTCGAATACGGCCGGCCGCAGCGACGAATGGTTCCAGCCGATGCCCGGCACCGAAGGCGCGATCGCGCTGGCGATGGCGCACGTGATCCTGCGCGAGAACCTGCACGACCGCGCCTTCGTCGCCGACTTCGTGCAGCCCGGCGAAGCGCAGCTGCGCGCCTGGCTGGCGGACTGCACCCCGGCCTGGGCGCAGCATCTGTCCGGCATGCCGGCGAAAGACATCGAGCGCATCGCGATCGAGTTCGCCAAGGCGCGGCCGGCGGTGGCCGCCTTCACCAACCGCGGCACCGGCGCCCATTACAACGGCTTCAATGCGGAGCGCGCGGTAGTCATGCTGAACGCCCTGGTCGGTGCCATCGGCCGGCCAGGCGGCTATTGCTACGGCCTGGACGACAAGCTGTCGCCGGCGCGCTATCCGGTGCCGCAGCCGGAGCCGTCCAAGCCGACCATCCGCACCGACCTCGAAGATCCGCCCGAATGGCCGCTGGCCAACCGCTGGCAGAAGATGAAGGTCGGCCAGATCGTCTACGACTACCTGAAGCAGGGC
>Ga0308160_10000364_pt1 | contig 93091 bp, 49 predicted proteins | sample PhyFR1_FD_201036 | JGI IMG/M metagenome (GOLD analysis project Ga0308160, IMG submission 201036) | Phyllosphere microbial communities from UC Gill Tract Community Farm, Albany, California, United States - DLSLF.R1 | ecosystem: Host-associated > Plants > Phyllosphere > Unclassified | place: USA...
GCCGCCGGGGGTGAGCTTCCTCAACACCGGCGACGCCGAAGTGTTCGTGGAGCTGTTCGTCGGCTTCATGCTGGCGATGGCCGCCGGCCTGGTCTGCATCTACATGGTGCTGCTGCTGCTGTTCAACCATGCGCTGATGCCGATCACCATCCTGGTCGCGGTGCCGCTGTGCGCCGGCGGCGCGTTCGGGGCCTTGCTGCTGACCCAGAACATGCTCTCGCTGCCGGCGCTGATCGGCTTGCTGATGCTGATCGGCATCGCCACCAAGAACTCGATCCTGCTGGTGGACTACGCGGTGATGGCCGAGGACGAGCATGGCATGAGCCAGCACGACGCGCTGATCGACGCCTGCCGCAAGCGCGCCCAGCCCATCGTCATGACCACCCTGGCGATGGGTGCGGGCATGATGCCGATCGCGCTGGGCTTCTCCGGCGATTCCAGCTTCCGCGCGCCGATGGCGATCGCGGTGATCGGCGGCCTGATCACGTCCACGCTGCTGAGCTTGATCGTGATCCCGGCCGCGTTCACCCTGGTCGACGACCTGGGCGAATGGATGTCGCGGCGCTTCCGCCGCCGGTCGTCGCATTCGGCGGCCGGTTGAGCGTGGCGGCCCAGGTGCGCGCTACGTGCTCTCGTGTTCGCGTGGCCGCCAACGTCGGTGCGCGAAGCGGGCTTCAACGGCGGCCCGATCGAAGCGGATTTGGCGGTAAAGTTGTACTTGGCCGATGCAACCGGCCAACCTGGATTTCCACGACCGGACAAACGCATTGACTGTAAAGCGCCCAGCCGGCCCGACCGGCACGACCCGTTCACAGTGGCAGGCGATCGAGCGAGCCGCGGCGCAGGAGCTTCAGCGCCGCACCGACGAAGCGCACGCGGCGATCCTCGCATTGCTTCAGCGCCATGCCCAGGATTTCAGCCCGCGGCAGATTGCAGGGCTTCAGCGACGCTTGCGCAAAGGGCGTTGAGCGGCAGGAGCGGGCGCACGCATCGATTGGCGCGGAAGCATCGCGCCATGGAGGGATCGTCGGATCAAAGCGGTGCATCTCGCGCTGCACCGCCGCCGTGACCCTTTGGCGCGGCATGGAGCGGGACAGCGCCTCAGCCGGTGTCCCGCTGCACGCGCGCCCGGTAAGAGCGCACGTTGCTGCCGCTGATGTACCGGTCCTGCGTGCCCGTCACCGTCCCGACCTTGCTGTCCGAGCCGGTCACCGGCTTGGCCTCGACGCTCGTCTCCCGCTCGAAGGCGTGCGATTTGTCGGTGTTGCGGTAGTACCGGTACAGGGTCCAGTACAACGCGCTCGCGCCGGCCGGACCGGCCAGCAGCAACCAGAGTCCACTGTCGTCGCTCATGAGGTGGTCACCACGATCCAGAGGGCGATGGCTTCGATGACGCTGCCGGCGGTGAGCGCGGCCAGCAGCAGCTTCCACTGCTGCACCGGCACGCTGCCCATGGTTTCGCCGGTGCGGCCGTTCACCGCGATGTAGTGCAGCATGCCGCCGTTGCGGCCGGGCTGGTGGTACGAGTACAGCCACACCGGCAGGTACATCGACACCCAGCGCGTGCCGTGGACCTCGAGCCGTTCGTGCTCCCAGCGCACGCCGCGGTCGTAGCGGTCGACGGAGTCCTCGACCTGGGCGCGGGCGATCGACAGCAACTGGTCCTCCAGCCGCGGCCGCAGGTGTTCGACGTCGCGGTTGCGCTTTTCCGAGGTGAAACCCGCCAGGTACGACGCGTTCCACTGCACCGCGTTCTTGGTGTCGAACGGCAGGATCGTGTTGATGATGTTGTTGGTGTTGGCCTGAGCATCCAGGTTGCCGCGCTCGGAAGACGATTCCAGCGGCAGGTCGTCCACGGTGAAATCCACGTGCCGTTGCACCTGGTACACGTCGGCGTCGTAGTACGTGGTCTTGTTCTTCTCGGTGCCGCGCGTGTATTCGCGGGTCATGATCTCGCCCTTGCCGGCCACGCTGGCGCTCACGTTGCCGTCGACGATCATGTAGGGCAGGTAGACGCCGACCACGTTCTCGGGCGTGAACTGCTCCTTGAAAGCCTTCAGCGCGAACAGGCGCCGCTTGTCCACGAACTGGCGGATGCGTGCGACCGCATCCTCCTTTTTGATGTGGAAGGGCAGCACCGCGTCGGGCACCGCGCCGTTGGCGATCTGCTCGTTGACGCCGAACACGTGCCGGCACCAGTGGCAGCGTGCGGTCATCGTGCTCTCGGTGTTGACCGTGACCTCGGCGCCGCAACCGCTGCACTTGAAGCTCATCAGGCTGGCGGCGTCGGCGGCGATGTCGCGCGCGCCGGAGGCGATGACCGTACCGTGCAGCTCACCGATGCCGGCACCGAAGCCGAATACCTCTTCGACCCGCGCGCCATGCCATTCGTTGCGGCAGTACTGACAGACCAGCAGGTCGGTGCCGAGCTTGGGGCGGATGTCGGTGGCGCCGCATTTCGGGCAGCGGTTGAGGCCGTCCTTCAGCTCGTTGGCGGCGGTGTCGATGGCGAGCGGATCGGGCGCCTGCAGTTCGTCGCGGATCGGAGCGGGCAGGGTGGCCGGATCGAGCGGAAAACTGCCGGGCAGGGGCGGCACGTCCTGCGGCGAGCCGGGCCCGGTCACGGCCGCCGCAGGCAAGGGCGGCGGCACCGGTGGCAACGGCGGCGGGGTTCTGGAATCGGACATGATCGTGGCGTCCGGCGGCTTACAGACCCAGCGCCTTGGCCTTGGCCGCGTCGTAGTCGCTTTGGGTGATCAGGCCCATGTCCAGCATCTCCTTGGCCTTCTTCAGCTTGGCGACCGCATCGTCGGCGGCCGGCGCGGCGGGCGCGACCGGCTGCTGCAGACTGCCCACACCGCCGACCATGCCGGTGGCCATGCCGACCCCGACCAGGCCCGCGGCGCCGCCATGCTCGCCCGCCGACTGGATGCCCTGGGCCACGCTCGCCTGCAGGTTGGAGTTGCCGCGTGCGCCGGCCAGCGCGTCGGCGCGCTGCACGGTCTTGAGCAGTTCCCGCGTATTGGCGTCGTACTCGATCGACACGATCGCGGTCTTGACGATGGCCAGGCCGCGCTCGGAGCGCCACTGGTACGCCTGCTCCACCGCATCGGACAGGCTCTTGGCGAAGCCGAGCGAATCCTGCTGCAGCTTGGTGATGCGGTTACCCTTGCCCGGGTCGTTCGTGTACAGGCTGAAGGCCGGCGCCAGCGAACCCACCACTTCGTTGAACAGCTGGTTGGCAGCGGCGTTGTCGAGGTCGGTGAAATCGAACACCTGGCCCGGCTGCAGATAGCGCGCCGGCACGAAGTTCTTCACGAACAGGATCGGGTCGACGATCTTCAGCGTGTAGGCGCCACGCGTCACCGCACCGACCTGGGTGCCGAGGAAACCGTCGTCCCAGTAGATCTCCGACTGCGTGCCGAAGCGATTGTCCGGCAGCTCCTTCAGCGACACGAAGAACGCGGCCTGCTGCGAACCCGGCTGGCCGCCGAACTTGAAGCGCTCCCAGCTCTGCCGGATGAGCGGCGCGACCAGGCCGTCGCCGGCGAAGATGGATTGCGAATTCGGATCGTCGGAGCGCCATTCGTAACCGCCCGGCTCGGCGACGAAGCCGGTGATCGCGCCGTCCTGGATCAGCAGCAGCCCGTAGCCCTCGGGCACGACGATCTTCGACCCGTTGCTGATGATGTTCGACGACGCGCCGGTGTTGGAGCCGCGCCCGGCATTGGTGCCGTGCGGCACCGCGGCGAACAGCGCCGCCGTCGACGGCAGGCCCGCCGGCACGGTGTAGAAGTCCTTCCACTGATCGGCGAGAACGCCGCCGACTGCACCTGACACCGCCTGGACAAGACCCATGACAACTCCGTTTGATTCGTGGACGGGCACCATGCCCATCGTGCTGGCCGGACTATATCAGGAGCGGGCGACGGGAGAAGGAGGGGACTGGTCTGGCCCCGGCGTGCCGCTGGCCTTGTGCCCAAGCGGCCATCGCGGTACGCAGCACGCCGAAAAACAAAGCCCCGCGGGAACGGGGCCTTGTTTGGGTGACGGGATTTCAAGGCGCGGACTGGTGCCGCGCCGGTAGTAGCCTTACGGCAGATTGCACTTGAGCTTGCCGTCCACGTAGTAGGGCTTGGGGACATCCGGATTCTGGCTGGTCTTCTCGAACACCACCTCGAACGAGTCGAGATCCGGCGTGCCTTTGCGCGACGTGCAGGCGTCCTGCAGCTTCTGCTTCACCGCGGCGATGCCGGCGTCGCGATTGGCGCCATCGGCGCTGTTGGTCAGGTTGACGACCTCGGCGGATGCCAGCGGGCTCAGGCCGAGCAGGCATCCGGCGAAAACGAGTACGTGCAGCTTCTTCATGGAGTCTCCTTTGCGATGTCGATGTCCGTTGGCGGCCGGGGACGTGGTCTGTGCTCCGCGGATATGCATGAGGGCGTGGCAGGCGTCGTCCGGCGCGTCGGTAGGATAGTGGGAGCGGGTTAAGGCTTCGTGGGGATGGGAAGGAACCGTGGGACTTCCCCTCGAGTCGTACGCCAGGTATGCGTATCGGATCGTTGAGCGGGATCTGGTTATCAGCAATGAGGGCTAGGAGTCGATGTCGGTGCCAGAGCGCTGCATGAGTTTTTAAGGGCGCGGCACAGGCACTGGAATCGGGATAGACATTCTCCGAAAGGAAGCCGGGATCCGGCGGCACGGACCAGGAGCGCGGCGCGGCGCCGGGCGGTCGCACCGTGCCATGGCTGGTTCGCGCCGCTGCCGCGATTGCGGGTGCGCTGCCAGACGCTTGGGCCAAGGGGCGCCGCGCCCGACCATGCTCACGTCGGGAAAATTGCTGCGCGCGGCCCGTCGCCGCCGCACTCAATCCCAATCGTCGAACTCGGACTCGACCTCGCGCAGGTTGAAGGCCTCCTGTTTTTTCCTGGAATCCGCATCGATCGGCGTGAATGGACTGTAGGAAACCCCGAAATTGGCCGCCATGTCCATCGTGAAGTGATAGCGATGCACGTCGGTGATATCGCGGCGGTAGATCCGATTCCAGAACGCGAACAGCGCCAGCGCCAGCGAATGGATACGCGCGGTGCCGGCTTTGCCGGCTGTGGCCAGCACGAACATGCGCGCAGCGGTCATCGAGGGTCCCATGTCGCTGGGATTGCCCAGCATCATCGCCGTTTTGACGTGCGGATCGGTGGGCCGCGCCGTCGCATCCTTGCCGCGCCATCCGCGTGCGACCGGCGTGCGGGTCAGCAGCGGCAGGCCGTTGGGCGTGTCGGACGACATCCCGAGGAACACCGAGCCGCGGTAGAGCTCCGGTGGCAGCGCGTGGAGGTTATTGCTGTTGCGCTCTTCTTCTTTCGGGTACTGGGCCAGCAATTCCTCGTTCCTGGCTTGGTAGAGCAGTTCCTGTACGTCGTGGATGGCCGCCACCAGTTCGCCGAAGGTGTGCGTTGCGGGACTGCGCAGCACGTTGGCGATGTTCGTCGTCGGGTCGCGACGAACGTATTCCAGATAGGTCCGGCGGTTATGCGGTGTGAGTGCCGCCACCTCGTCGATCGACTTGCCATAGAGCGTCAGCGCAGTTGGAATCGCTTCCTGGATCAGGCCGACGAGATCGGCCAGGATGCCAGGATCGTCGGCGATCTCCATCGCGTAGGCCTTCTCGTCCGATTTCTTCTGCTTGGCCTGGGCCTCGGACAACGCCGCGAAGACGAAGCTGTCGACGCTGTCGTAGCTGCGCATCTTCGCCTTGAGCGCGTCCGCGGCCGCAGGTTGCTCGCTGTTGCCGGAACTGTGCGCCGGTGCGACGGCCCATTTGCCGACCACATGCGCCAGGCGGGCGCGATCGCTTGCCAGGTACTCTTCGTAGTCCTGCTTCAAGGTGAGATCGACGATGCTGCCGGGCAAGTTGGTGAGAAGCGCATCGACCTCTTCCTGCAGGATCACCTTCTTGCCGATGCTCAACTTGGCCTGGACGATGCTCGATGCCGGTGCCCTTGCCGCCATCGGTGGCGGCGGGCGGCCGGTGGCGCCGGTCCCGACGGCGGTTGTTGCGGCATCGCCGAGGCGCAGGCCCAATTGCTGCGCACGGCTTCCCATCGCATCGGCTTCGCGCTCCAGGTGCGGTTGCTCGTTCATCGGGGTTCCTCGCCGCCGCGTCGTCGCGGCCACCCGTCCCTGAGCCTGTTGCACCAGGTGCCAGGCTTCGTGCGGCAGGTGCCCGGCCTGCCCGGGTGCGACGTGGATGTCGCTGCCTTGGGCGTAGGCATGGGCGTGCAGTTGCGCCGGCTTGGCCGAGGCGTAGTGCACGCGCACGTGATCCAGGGCGATGCCGCTCAATTGCGCGATGCCGCCCAGCAAGGCGGGGGGCAGCCGTTGCGAGCCCGATCGTGCGGTCAGCGCCGGCACGGACACGGCATCGGCACGTTCTGGCCGATGCGATTGGATCGCGCTGGCGCAGTAGCGATAGCCCTCCATCGCCTTGAGTTGCCGCACAGGGCTGGTGGTCGCGGCGCTGCCCGGCGTCGGCGATCGGTGCGGCCCTGCGCTGGTCGCCATCGGATACAGTCTTCGCATGGAACCTCCGTTGCGGCGGTGCGGCGTAGTGACTAGAACCTGCGATCCAGCCGGAACGTCGTGGGGCTGAGCGTGAACGACAGCGGCTGACCGATGGACAGCGACGGCCATGGCGTAGAGGGCAACAGCGCCATGCTGCCTTGCTGCGGCGCGCGCAGCAACGTCAATGTCATCAGGATCGAGGGCGGCGTGCGCGGTTGCGGCGTACTGGCGCCGGTCCACAGCTGCGGCGGCGATTGGCGGCTGGGGTCTTCGGGTTTGTGCCGTTTGACCATGTAGATCTTGCGATGCGGAGTGCTTGCCGTCGCGGTCGAGCGTGGCGATTGAGCGTCTTGCGATATCGCGTCCATGGCCTCCCAGGCGGCCCGGTCCTGGGCCCAGTCTTCGCCCAGTTCGGCGCGCGCGCGCTTCACCCCGGTCAGTTCGGTGAACGCGTGGCCGACAGCCTGATAGAGGCTGGCCGTGTCGGTAATCGCGTCCTTAGGCATGGCGTTGAGGAAGTCGTTCAGTGGAAGATGAATCGAGACATCGTCCATCGAGATCGTCAATTCGGGATCATGGGCGACCAGCGACGTGAGATATCCGCTCAGGTTCGACGGGGTGCCACTGCCGCCGAATGGCTGGATGGCGGTCGACGAGGCCGAGCCGAACGCTGAGCCAAATCCGCCGTGCGGCGGGAGCGAGGGGGCTTGGTGGGCCAGCGGATGCATGAGGTCGAGCAGGTGCGGGTTGTTCCCGATGCCGACGGCGTCTCGTTTGATGTAGCTATACAGGTACCCGTAGTCCTTCTTGTTGGCGATGTCGGGGTCGGCGTAGACGTTGCGGTCGTCGCGATACTGCCAGGCGCCGTCGCCGCCGCGGGTGCTGGTGGTGTAGTGGCCGGCGTCCGCCTGCGTACCGTGGTGGTGGATGATGGTCTGCAGCGCGTAGACCCAGCCGTTGAGGATGAAGGTATCGGGCATGTCGAGCCGACGCGCGTCCTTGATGACGCGCCCATTCGCGTAGTACCACCGCACCAGTTGGATCGCGACGACCTGCGGCGCCTGCGTGCCCAGCTGGGTGCGGGCGCTGCCGCTGCCACCGTAGACCAGATGATCGGCATTGCTGACGCCTCTCAGCCGATCCAGCGGCTCGGCGAGCTGGTAGCGGTGCAGCGCCTGCGCCAGGTTGGACACGCCGGCGATGGGGAGCTTGATCAACCAGTCCGGGACGGCGCGTGCGGCGAATCTTCCCTCTGCGTCGAACGGGGAATAGCTGGCCGGATCGGCATGGGCATCGACAGTGGCCGGGAGCGCCATTGTCCGTTCATGGCGCTGGTCCAGCCGGTAGCGAGGATCGTGCGCGGCGCCGAACAGGTCGAGCAGGTGGTCCATGACTTCGGCCGGGTCGCGCTGCGCATTGAGCGGTTGCGGCGCAGCCAGTGCGATGGGGCCCTCGAGCAGCTGCGCGTTGTCGAGCGCGGAGAGCAGCTGCAGAACATCGTCGTAGGCGATACGTCGCCCGTTCACGATGTCGGTCAGGACACGATGGATCTGCGCGCGCACGACGGCATGCGGATCGTGCGCACGCGGCACGAACAGATCCCGATACGGCGTGAACGCCAGAGTGTTCAATGCGGCCGCGAGGAAGCAGGTGTTGCCGGCATTGGTGATGCCGGTGTCCGCTCCGAGGGCGCCCGGCAGCAGATACGGATTCTCCGTCAGAACTTCCGTTTCCTCGTGGGGATTCAATCGTTGTTCCAGTTTGCGGCGCACACCGTTCTGGTCCGATAGCGGCAGCGACGCATAGGCCTTGCCCAGGTCGATATCCAGGTCCGGCGCGGTGTGACCGATGACGGCGGTGACGTACCGCTCCAGCGTCTGCTCGATCATGGTTTTTGCCGCCGCGTAGCGCGCCTGCAGCGTGTCCGCATCGCCGTCGGCACGTTTGTCCAGCGCGTTCCATTGCTCCTGGCGCCCCATCGACTCCATGAAGGCGTCGTAGCGTTGCGCCGATGCCAGCAGCGCGGTGGCCGCGGCTTTCTGCGCTTGCGCCGAGTCGCCGTAGAAGACCCGGTCCATGCGCAGGCGGTAGGCCGCGGGCAGCCGGTGGAACGCCTGTTCCTCGATCGGGCCGATGACGTCGCGGGCCAGATCGATGAACTTGGCGCTGCCCACGACGTTCAACCGGCCCATCGTGAACTTGTCGGCGCCGAGTTGCTGGTGCTTGGACAGGCTCTCCACGACGATATAGTTCTCGTATCCCTCGTGCAGCTTCATCTCGGCGACCTTGGCCAGCCCGGCATTGGTCACATCGACGATCGGGATCGTCGCCGCGTTCTTGTGCTCGGGATCCTTGCTGGCGAACCTGGCAAACAGCGTGCGATAGTCGATCAGCGTGGACTTGGCCGCCGACGAGGTCAGCACCGGATTCAGGTCTGCGGCGATGATCGAGGGCGCAGCCGATCGTCCGCTACCTTGTGCCAGCTTCTCGCGCTCGCCGAGCAGCTTGTCCAGCGTGGGCCCGTCCATGTACCCGTCCTTGCTCCGGTTGAGCGGACTCAGTTTCAGGTTGGCCTTATCGACCGCGGCGTATTCGAAATAGCTGTACAGGTCGATCGTCTCCAGTGGCGCGCTGCTGGGCGAGCGCTCGCCTCGCATCCAGATACTGGCGAGCAGGTGGGCGCCGACAATGGCCTGCATGCCGCTGTCCAGATAGAACGTCGCGGTCTTGGTGTCGTGTGCGGTCGGCAGCAAGGTGCTGCGCAGGTAGGCCGGGTAGGCGTCGCCGGCGACGACCTCGCCGGCGGACGCCGGATTGGCGTTCATTGCCTCCAGCAGGTAGCTGTATTCCATCAGGTTCTCGATCACCGACGCCGATTTGAGATAGTCCTGTTCCTGCTCGCTGTCCGCGCCGCGGACGGGCCGTTGCAACAGGAAGCGGGCTTTGACCAGATTGCGCTGAAGGCGCACCGCCACCCACTTGGCCAGCCGTGGCGGGCCCTTGATCGAGGCCGTATTGCCGATGCTGTCCTGCGCATAGCGGACCGCCGACTTCAGCGCCTCGCGATGCAGCGTGATCGCCGCTGACGAGGAGGAACCGGTGCTCGCCGTCGCGACGGAGCGGGGTGGCACATAGGCACCTTTGCCGGGGTTGGCCAGTGCGTGCAGGGTGGACATCAGCAGATCCTTGAAGATCGCCGGGGGCGTCAGCCCCGGCCAGATCCGTACCGGGCCACCGACCGAGGACACACTGGGATAGAGAAAGCCGAAGCTGCCGCGATGGGTCACCCGGGTCTGCACCTTCTTCCGCCGCGCGACCGCGTTGAAGGTCTCGATGAAGGTTTCTCGCCATGCTTTTTCCTGCATCATGCGGTCCTTGCCGGTTCCGAACGGATAGACGAGCTCGAGAATCAGGCTGGCGTGCTCGGGCGACTGGATCGGGACCACGCGTCCGCCGCTGGGCAGCACATAGTCGGCGGCTGCGATGGCAGTGGCGACGTCCCTAACCAGCGCGCTCCTGTCGCTGAGCAACAGGTCGTGGTAGTTCTGTTTGGAGTCCGTTGCCAGCAGCGCTTCGCCGACGATCGGCTTGAGCAGGGCAGGCACCGCCGACTCCGGCAACGACGCTTCGCCGGTCGCGGAATGGTCCGGTTCGACATCGGTGCCTGCCTGCACCGTGCGGTACACGTTCTGGATCAGGCCCAACGATCCGGTATGGCTGCCGGCGCCGCTGACATAGCGTGCATAGGCATCGCCTGCAAGGAAGCTCATGGCGTGGATATTGGAATGCATGGCGCCGATCTTGGCGATCCCGGTATGCAGCGGACGGTTGATCGACTGGAAGGTCTGTCCCTTGACGATGCCCTTCTTGGAAGTGGGGTCGGCGTGCTGCGCATGGTTGCGGAAGAGTTTCGAGTTGCCCTTTCGCACCGGATCCAGGCTCGACCGGTAGTACTGGCCGTGCTCGCGTGCGCGAAAGTCGCGGCCGAGTCCCTCGGTGGGCTGGAAGTTCGCGGTGTGCGCGAAGAACAGCTTCAATGCCACGCGGATGCCGTCCGGCAGCTGCGGTTCCGCCAGCACCAGCGGCATCAGCTTGGACAGCTTGCCGTCTGGAGTTGAACTCTTGCCGCGCAATGGCGCTTGCACCCAATCGTCGAGAAAGCTCTCGGTGGCAGTGTCGTCGAGGCCACTGTGCGGATCCTGGGTCAGTCCATCCTGGTTGCTGGGTTCGGGAATGGGCGCTTTCGCAGACGTCCTGGTGTAGTACTCGACCATGCCTTTCGTCAGGCCCTTGTTCCACGCGATCAGGAACTGCCGGTCGTCCGAACTGCTCGCCGCCGCATCGGCGATGTAGTGGTTCAGGACGATCTTGATCGCTCTGTAGGTCTTGGTCCTGCTGAGGATGAGCGGAAAGTTGCCGGTGATGCTGCGCGCATTGGCCAGTGCGCGCGTCAGCGTCTGCACCGCCGGGGCCTCGTCGTCGAGCAACTGCAATGCGTTCTCGGGCTTGCGTTGCATCACCGCGCCGTGCGCCGGTAGGGAGGTGCGCGGCGGGCGCATCGGCGATGCCGGCGCCATGGCCCGGCGTCGGCCTGCGCGCAACGCGACATCGCCCATGCGATCCGCTTCGCGTTCCAGCGCGGGGTTGGCATTGACCGCCACACCGCTTGCCAGGCGCATGGTCGGCGCCACCTTGCCCAACGCCTGTTGCGCCAGGTGCCAGGTTTCGTGTGGAAGATGGCGCTCCTGTCCCGGCCCCAGGTGGATGTCCCGGCCCAACGCATAGGCACGCGCGCCGACCTGCGCGGGCTTGGACGAGCGGTAGTGCACGCTGACACCATCCAGGCATACGCCCGACAGCGCTTCCACCCCGGCCTTGAGCGGCGCGGGCAGACCGGCGCCGGCACTGCGCGGCGGCGCAGCGCCAGCGAATGCCGCGGCGTTGCGTGGCGCCGGCGTGCCCGGCGTATACCGATACGTGCCCATCGGCGCCAGGCCGCTCGCCGCATTGCGCGCAACGAGCGGCTGCGCCGCGGGCGCGGACTGGCCGGCGGCATGGATCGGCGGCGGGCTGCTCAGTTTCTGCATGCGCAGGTGCGGGCGATGCCCGGCCTCGGGCAGAGGCGGTGCAGCCCGCTCGGGAATGGATGACAGGCGCTAGTCATCGTCGTCCCAACGAAAATCGGCGGCGCTGAACACCTTGCCGAGCTTGTGGTACTCGCGCTCGGTGGCCTGCAGCACGTGCTGCAGGCCCACCGGCCGGGTCTGCGCGGCGGCGAGGAAGGCTGCGGCGATGGCGATGTTGTTGATGTTGCCGCCGCTCAGCGCGGCACGTTCGGCCAACAGGGCGAAGTCGAGGTCGTCAGCGGTCGGAGTGGTCGCCGGGAATGCATGGCGCCACAGCTGCAGGCGCTGTGCCGGTCCGGGAAAGGGATATTCGATCATGAACTTGAAGCGGCGCACGAATGCCGGGTCCATGTTCTTCAGCAGATTGGTGGAAAGGATGACAATCCCTGGGTAGGTCTCTATCCGCTGCAGCAGATAGCCGGTTTGCAGGTTGGCGTAGCGGTCGTGCGCGTCCTTGGTGTCGGTGCGCTTGGAGAACAATCCTTCGGCCTCGTCGAAGAACAACACGATGTTCATCGCTTCGGCCTGGTCGAACAATTGCGCGAGTCGCTTTTCGGTGTCGCCGATGTACTTGCTGACCAGGCTGGACAGGTCGATGCGGTAAAGGCTCAGGTTCAGTTCGTTGGCCAGGATCGAGGCGGCCATGGTCTTGCCGGTGCCCGACGGTCCGTAGAACAGCACGCACAGGTTCTTGCTGTTGTGCTGCTTGCGCTCGAAGCCCCAGTCCTCGACCACTTGGTGGCGGTGCTGGGCGTATTGCAGCACCTCCCGCAGCCATTGCAGGGTGTCCTCGGGCAAGACGATGTCGTCGAATCGGTACGGCGTCTTGACTTCCTGCGCCACGCCCAGCTGCTGGCTGTGGCTGCGCTCGCGGCAAGCATCGAGCAATCGTTGCGGCTCCAGGCGCGCGCCGCCGTCCTGCAGCGCCTGGTCCTGCGCCTCGCGCAAGACGGCGGCGATCTGCTCTTCGGTAAACGGATACTGGTTGATCAGCTGCTCCAGGATCGGCGCGTCGATGGCCAGGCCGGCGCCGTCGAGGTGGCGCTGCCAGATGCGCTGGCGCAGCTGCGTGTCCGGGGCCGTACTATGGATCGATACCGCCATGACCCGATGCGCGCGGTAACGCTGCGCCAGTTCGGCAATGCGCCGCGCCGGGCCGTTGAGCGCCACCACGTAGCGCTGGCTGTCCCACAGCGTATGGCAGACGTCGTCGAGCAGATCGTCGCTGTCGTCGGGCGCCGCCAGCGCCTGGATGTGGGTGAGCACGAGCACGCGATTGCACAGCAGCGCATCGCGGCACAGCAGGCGCAGCGCCCGCAGCAACGTCGCGCGATGGCGCTGGCCATTGTGGTAGGTGCGGCGGATCGCGGCGCCGTCGAGCAACGCGCAGCGCAGGCCGATGCGCTGGAATGCCGCCGCGCACAGGCTCTGCTGCAGTGAAAGATCCGGGCCTTGCAACTGCAACACGAAGCTGGACGCGGGGGCGTCGTCGGCGGCCATGCGGTCGATGACGCTGGCGAGCTGTTGCTTCACGCCGTCGTCGAGCAGATGTTGCTCCAGCGCCAGCGACGTGCCGATCTCCTCCAGCGGCTGCTCCATGCGCAATTGCGGTGCGGCCAACGACAGCAGGTAGGCGGCGATCGCGGCGCTCGGTGCATAGCCGCCGGCCAGCGTGCTCAGGCGCGTGCCCGGCGCCAGTTCGACCAGTTCCCACTGGATCAATGCCGCTTCGCCCAGCAGCCGTTGTTGCAGGGCCAGGCGCGCGGCGGCGTCGCCGCCCAGCGCCAGCGCCGCGCCGGACAGGGCGACGAAGTCCTCGCAGTGCGCAGCCGCGGCGTCGTCGGCGAGCGCGCGCAGGATATGCCCGTAGTGCGGCTCCAGCTCGGGCAGCAGCGCCCACAGCAGCAAAGCCTGTTCCTGCGCATCCAGCTGGAACAGCAGCGCCAGGTGCACCCACGGCAGGAACACCTGCGCGCGCACGCTGGCCGCACTGCGCGCAACGAAATCGTTCCATTGCTGTCGCAGCTGTTCCTCGAGCCGCGCCAGGCGTTGCCGCAGCTGCGCCTCGGGCGATTGCCGCAGGTCGGCCATCGCGTACAGCGCGTACAACGGATCCGTCGCGGCGCCTGCCGCGCTGCGCGACGGCGACGCCTGCCGCCACAGCAGCACGGCACGCTCGACCAGACTGGCGCCGATCGCCAGCAGCGCCTCCAGCAGCGCGGCATTGTCGTTGAAGGCGCGGTCGTCAGCGGCGCGCATCGTGGCGCTCCTGTGGCGGGCGCACGAAATCCACGAGCAGCACGATGCGTTCTTGCGGGCCGCGATTCCAGGCGTCGTGCTCGGTGGTGTCGTCGAACAGCAGGCACTGGCCAGGCGTCCAGCGCCGGGTCTGGCCGCCCACCCGCAGGCCGCAGTCGCCGTGCGCGCGCAACGCAAGGTGCAGGCGCAGCACCTGGTCGCTATAGCCGACGTGCGCGGCGATGACGGTGCCGGGCGCCAGTCGCGAGAATCCGGCGGTCCGCAGCCCGGGAACGCCCTTCAGCAGGGCGGCGGTGGCGGGGCAGAAGATGCAGTTTTCGAGCAAGGCGTTGCCGCCCAGGTACAAGCCATAGACATCCCACCCGTGGTTGTAGAGTCCGGTTTCCGGCCAGTCGGCATACTCGTGGTCGGGCAGCGCGTCGCATTCGGCCAGCACCGTGCGCCAATGCGCGGCGAGCGTGGCGACGAAGGCGAAGCGCGCCGTGTCCAGGAACATCAGCGCATGCTCGCCGCTGGCGCGCTGCGGCGTACCGCAAGCGCCGCCATGCGCTGTCGTGGCGGCGGCCCGGCCCACGCGCAGGGCGGTGTCGCTCGCCGGGAGTGGCCGGCAGTGCACAGGCCCCGCGGACCTAGCGCAGGCGGCGTGGACCCGCGCCGGCCCGGGCGCCTGGACGCCCATGAATCAAGCTCCGGCGGGCCGGCCGCCGATGCGCCGCGCAGCGCGCGCGCCGGTGGCGTGCGGGTCGTGCCGCTCGCCTGCGGTCCAGTATTCATGGTTGCTTCTGCTCCCTCGATGGCTACCAATACAACACGATGTCGTGCCGGCCGAGCCGGATGCCGTGGCCCTGCAGGGTGATGCGTTCCAGTTCGCCATCGCAGCGCAGCATCGCCTGGTGTTGGTCCAGGCCGCGGTGCACGACCAGCTGGCCGCTGCGATAGGCGAAGAAGCGCGCGGGCGCACCTGTCGATGGCCACAGATTCAGGCCGCTGCCGGATGGTGTGCTGAGCGGGAAGGTGAAACTGAACAATTCGTCCGCTTCTGGCCTGCGCTCGGGAAACACATCCAGGTGTTGCAGGTCGCGGTGCACGCTCGCCAGCGGCAACGCGAACGCCGGATGCGGCAGGTAGATATGGAAGCCCGGCCAGGCCGCGTGCGGCGCCAGCCGCACCGGCGCGTCGAAATGCGCGGACAGCGCCTGCGTGATGCGCTGCAGTAGCGGCATGAAGTGCGTGCCGAGCAGTTGGTTGTTGGCGTCGCGCTGCGCCGCATCGCGATATTCATCGTCCTGGCCCGGCAGGCAATCGATGTAGGCAGCCAGGCCCAGGGTGAAGAACGGTGCCTGCGGGTGGCGCCTGCGCCAATGCCGGCGCAGCAGCAACACGCGCAGCACCCAATCCTCGCACTCGGCCTCGCTCAGCAGTTCGAGCGAGGCCAGCGGCGGGTGCGCGGGCACGGGAGCGATCATGGTGACGGGGTGGGACTGGCGGACCGGTTCAGCGGTCGCCCTGCGTGCCATCGCCGACCAGGCGCATCAGCGCACGGGTCAGCAGGCGCCGTTGGCTGGGGCTGAAGTGAAGATCCAGGGCGGTCTGCACGTTGTCGAGGAACAAGCCGATATTGCGGTCGATCAGCTGGAGATCTACGCGATTGGCGCTGTTCTCGTTGATCTGCACCAGAGCGCGGATGCCGTTGTCGATCAGCGTGCCCTGCGCGGGCGTCAATGCGCGATCGGCGAGGCGACCGAAGCTGGCGACCAGGTCCTGGATGTCGGCGGCCGCGATCGAGCCGGCCGCCGGCGCCTCGCTCGCCAGCGGCGAGCACACGATCGTCCGCAGGCTGCGTACGAACTGTTGCCGGGTTTCCTCACTGACGTCCGGGTTGGTGGTGTCGCTTAGGATCTGCGCCAGATCGTTCACTCTGGTATCGATCGCCTGCTGCGCCGAGGCCAGCATCGTGCTCTGCGCCTTGCCCGAGCGCAGGTCATCGCGCAACACGCCCATCGCCCGGGCCATCTCGCTGTGCGCTGGCACCGGCACCTCGCTGTGCTCGGCGTGCCGGGTCGGAATCCAGTAGAACTCGATTCGCGGCGCCGGACCGATCTGCGCATTCCATGTGAGTTCGAGTACCCACGTCTCTCCGCGGCGGACCGGCATGGTGAACGCGCCTGGGACCGGAACGTTCACTTGCGTCATGCTCTTTTTGCCGCTGCTGATCGGGTACAGGTAGGCGAAGCCGGTCGCATAGACGAAGCTGGTGGTGGCGCCCTGCGCATCGATGGTGGAGCCTTCCAGGGTACCCAGATAGTTCTCGGTGAGGGTGGGTTGGCCGACGACGGCCATGACCAGGCCATCGGTGTGTGCAAACTGGCTGAAATGGGTGCCGCCGTCGGTCAGTGCGGATTGATCGTAGGCGACGCGTCTTCCGAACGTCATGTCTGTAGCCTGGTTCATTGTGGTTCCTTATGAGGGTGGGGAGGACGCGGTGATCTAGCTTTCGAGGGGGGCGGAGCCGTCGCCGACAAGGCGCACCAGCGCACGGGTGAGCAGCCGGCGTTGGCCGTTGTCGAGTTGCCGCTGCAGCGACTGCTGCAGGTTGTCGATGAACAGGTTGATGTTGCGTTTGATCAGATCGATGTCGTGGCGGTTGTCTTCGTTGTCGTTGATCTGGATCAGCGCATGCACGCCGATCGCGAGCAGTTCGCGCTGTGGCGAGGCGCCGCCGTGTCCGACGATGCGGGCGAGGGTGTCGATCAGCGCGGACACGTCGCTCTGGTACTCGGGAGAGGCGGCGCGTTGCGGTGCGCTGTTCGGCGCACACACGACCTTGCTCAGCTGCTGCACGAACTGTTGCCGGCTCTGGTCGTCGCTCATGTGCATCGCATCGCCAAGCACATGGGTGAGATCGTCGACCCGTTGCTGTACGCCCGATTGCAGTGCGCCGGCGGTCGTGCCGATGTCGCGCCCGCTTGCCAGCCCCTCGCGCAAGGTCTGCAATTGCACCGCCATGCCGCCGCCTGGAGGAACCGAGGCGGCGGCGCCTAGCGTGCGCTGGTCCGCGGCGGGCGGCGAGCCGAGCGGGATCCAATAGAATTCCACTGCTGGCGCACCGCCGAAATCCTTGTTCCAGGTGCGGGTGAGTTTCCAGGTCTCGCCCTTGCGTACCGGCATCGTGAATGCGCCCGGTACCGGAATCGGCGTGACCGTGCTGCTCTTCTTGCCGGAGCTGGTGGTGTACAGGTAGGCCAGTCCGGTGGCGTAGACGAAACTCGTGCGTTGGCCGCCGTCGAACGTCTCGCCTGCCAGCGAGCCGCAGTAGTTCGCTTGCCAGACGGGTTGGCCGATGGTCGCCATCACATAGCCGTCGGTATGCGCCTGCTGCGAGAAGGTGGTGCCACCGTCGGTCATCGCGCTCTGGTCGTAGGCCATCCGCGCACCGACCATCTGCACCGAGCCATCGCTGGCGATCTGCGAGCCGGATACCTGCAACGCATTGCCGCTCAGCGTCGCGGCGTTCACCATGGTGTCGCTGCGCACGTCGCCGCTGGCATGCAGCGTCGCCACCTCGACGCTGCTTTTGGTCACCGTCAGCAGCGGCGCGGCAGCGGCCTCGCCCACCGTCAGTAGTGCGCCGAGGCTGCCGTCGCCGGACACAGTGACGCCGCGCGTAGCCAGTAGCGTCTGCACCGTCAGATCGTCGACGTTGACGCTACCTCCGGAAAAGTTCACATCGCCGTCGACCTGCAGCGCGTAGCGGCTCTGCAGCTGCTCCAGCGGCAGGTTGATCGCCACCGTGTTGGGCAGGTCGACGAGGTTGTTGGTGACCACGATCAACGCTGGAGGCAATGGTTTGCCAGGCGGCAGCACACCGTTGTCGCTGTTCGCCGCCATGTAGGCCAACACCGACGGAGTCACCACGAAGGCCGAGGTGGCAGCGGAAAGCTGGCTGGAGGACGGCAGCGGATTGCCATCGGGTTGGATCAGGGTCAATCTGGTCTGACTATCGACCGATTTGACCAGCATCGTCTGTGGCAGCGTGGTAACCGGTGGCACCACGATGCAGTCGTCGGGTTTGAGCGCGGAGAACTGCGTCCCGATACCGGTCAGCTGGATGCCATGGCTGCTGATCGTGCCCGCGCCCGGGGTCGGCGCGCCGGTGCCGACCTGGATCGCGTACGCCGAGCTTGTCACATCTACCGCAAACGCGCCCTTCAGGGTCAATGCGGTGTCGCTGGCCACCGCGGCCACCGCGCATTGCTGGCTGACCGAGTTCGCCGCATCGAAGCGGGCAACGGCAATGCTGCCGCCGACGGCAACGCTACGGGTGAATTGGGTGCCATTGCCGATCAGGGTGGCGCCGTCGCTGCTGATCTGGCCCTTACCGACCTGCATGGCGCCGCCCGGCGGCTGGTAGCTGTAGGCTGAATTGGAGACTGCGATGGGCAACTGCTGCTGCAGGATCAAGGTCGTGTCGTCGCACACTTGCGAGACGATCCCGATCTGCTCGATCAGCATGCCGATGGTGATGGCGTCGCCCACCGTGACCTCGTCGGCGAATGCGGTCTGATAGCCTTCCAGCACGCTGCCGCTCAATGAGGTGATCAAGCCCAGGCCGATGAACGACTGGCCGCCGCCCACGCTCAGCGAGGCGATCGGATTCTTGTCGCGGATGCCGACGTTGCCCTCGTTGTAGTACAGGTTGCTGGTCGGGGTGCCGATCTTTTCGCGTGTCCAGTAGCTGAGGATCGGCAGGCCTTGCAGCTTCGATCCGTTGCCTTCGAAGCTCTGCGCCTGGATCGCGCCACCGGCGACGATCGAGTCTGCGCGGATGCTGCCGCCGACCACCAGCGCGTCGGCCTGGATCTGGCCGTTGACGTCGAGCGCGGCCGCCGGATCGCGATCGGTCAACGCGATGCCGACCCGGCGCTCCGGCGTGATCATCAGCGCGCTGCGGCCGTGTTCGCCGAGCGCGGCATTGACCGAGGCCTGCATGCCAAGGGCGACCGTGCCGTCGATGTCGATTCTCAGCAGATCGGTGTCGGCGTTGCGGCTGAACCGCACTAGCGTCGAACGGATATAGGTGTAGCTGATGCTCTGCAACGCCGGGTTGAACACCCGATCGACGGTGACCCGGCGGTTGAGCTTGTCGACGCTGACGATCGTGCGCCGCTGCGCGACCCCGATCGTGGTGGTGCCATTGGCCTGGGTGGTGATCGGCGGATCGGAGATCAGCACGTCGCCGACCTGGAAGAACGGCGACGGCGCGTCCTGCGACAGCGTCACCTGCAACGCATCGGAGGACAGCGCGCCCTGGCCCTTGAAGGTGATCGCGTCCACCTGCAGATTCGCCAGCGGTTGATCGCTGCCGATGCCCAGGTTGCCGCGCGTGGTCAACAGACCCATGAACTGGCTGCGGCTGGCGTCCACTTCGAGGTAGACCTGCGCGGCGCTGCTCTCCTTGCGGGCGAACAGCCGCGGATACAGGCGGCGGTCGTCGGCATCGGCGAGATTGGTCGGCATGCCGCGCGGCGCGGCGCCCTGCACGCCGGCGCCTTCGGTCACAAGCGTCAGCGCGCCCAGGGTGGAGCCGACGTAGCGCCGGGCGACGTTGCCGGAGCGATAGGTGAGCGCATTGATCGCCCCATCGTTGGCGAAGCCGACCACCGCCAGCACGATGTCCATTCCCGGCCGTTGCAGGTTGCGCACGTAGCGCAGCCGGGGCTGCTCGACGATGCGCTTGTAGCCGGCCACCCCGGTCTCGTCGCTGTAGTCGTCGTAGACCTCGTCGTAGCTGATGGTCAGGAAGTAGTTGGTGCTGGCATCCACATCGTCGAAGCGCAGCACCTGCGGCTGCAGCAGGACGATCTGGCGCCCCAGGCTGTCCAGGGCCATCCCGGCACGCACCTCGACCTGCCTGGCGGTGCTGGCCTGGTTCCACAGCACCTCCAGCCCGCTCGCGATGCCGTAGGTGTACAGGCTCTGGTTGTTGAGGCTCTGCATGGTCATGTGGTAGCGCTGCTCGCAGGTGAAGTCCGCGGTCAGCAGCGCCTCGCCGGCGAAGTAGTTCGGACGTTGGATCGTCGGTGCGTTCATGCGCGCACCCTCGCGCCAACCGGGGCGGCAGAGGGCAGGGCCAGCCAATTCACCTGTACCTGCAGCACACCGTCGGTGCGCGTCTGCAACGCGGTGACGGTGAGGCTGAACTCGGTCGGTCCGACCGCACCGACCGAGGCCGCCAATGCCGACGTGCCCAGCACGGTGACGCTGACGAAGGGCGGCGAGGTGAATGCTGGCGCCACCTCCGCATCCGCCGCGTAGGACACTTGCACGGTCGCGCTGTCGGTGGGTTTCAGCAGCGCGGTGGTGTCCACCGTGACCGTGCCGTAGCGCACGCCATCCAGGTCGGGCATGGCGCTGAGCTGGCCGGTGGCGGTGCTGGACAGCACTGCCGGAAGGCGGCTGGTCACCGCGATGCGGCTGTCGGTGACGCTGGCGATGGTGCCGTTGCCGCTCGGATCGAGGTCGACGGTAGCCAGGATCACGGAGTTCTCGGGCGGCAGGTTCAGCGCGGCGTTCTGCAGGATCGCCGCGCTGTCGTACACGTCGGCGCTGCTCTTGACCAGCGGCGGGTAGCACAGGTACAGGCCGTAGCGATTGCCCAGATTGCTCGCCGCGCCGATCGCGTTGCCGCTGGCGCCGGGAAACACCAGGAAGTCGCCGCTGGCATCGAACGCCACCCCCGCCTCGACCGTCAGGATGTTGTTCTGCAGGGTGACCAACAACCCGTTCAACACGCCGGGCGTGTACAGGTATTGGTTCTGCAACTTGATCCAGTTGCTGAAGTAGTTCTGCTCGAGCGTCATGTTCTGCGCGGTCAGGAACATGCCGTCGTGGTAGTTCAGACGTACCGCGATGTCGGAGGGAAGGGGACTGCTGGCGCTCATCGAAAGGATTCCCGGTACGTGGTAGGTGCGATGCAGGCCGGTCAAGTGCTCGGCTTCTGCTGGCCCGGCAGGCCGAGCAGCGTGTTCTGGCCCAGCATCGCCGCGCTGCAGATGGCGGTTTGCGGCAGATCCGCGGCCGGCAGCTGCATGCTCGGCACGATGCCGATCGTGTAGCGCGTTGCGGCCGGCTTCGCCGACGCCAGCAGTTGCTGCAGGCGCTGCTGCAACTGCAATACCTTCTGCACGTTGTCGCTGATCAGGATGAAATCGGGGTTGGCGGCGTTGGGCAGGGTGATGAGCACCTCGAACAGCCAGGGGAAGTAGCCGGAGACCACCGCGTCGCCACGCCGATAGCGATCGCGCACGACGAAGGCCTTCCCCGGCGCATCCTCGACGCGGATGCCGGGTGGCGCAGGATTGGTGACCGCGACGCTCACCGGGCCGCTGATCGGCATGGTGCCGGCGGGCACGCCGTCTTGCGCAGGCCGGTAGGTTTCCCCGGTGATCGTCAGCGGCAGATCCAACAGCAGTTTGAGCAGAAAGGTCAGTCCTTGCGGCGTGCCGCGCAGCCGATACAGCGCAAGGATCTGGGCGATGACCTGACGTTTCTTGTCCAGGGTCCAGCCGTTGTCGGGGAGCAGCGCGACCCAGTCGCCGAGCCAGTTCAGCAGTCCGTCCAGCCAGGCTTGCACGGCATCTTGCGCGGACGCGCCGGCCTGCGGATTGCCGCTGAATCCCGCGGTTGGATCGCTGGGAACCGGTACCCCGATGTAGCGGTCCAGATCCGCCAGCACCGCGGTTTTCTGGGGCGTGCCGAGGCCGGAGATGGGCGGGATGAAGTCGCGATCCGCCGGGTCGAACAGGAAGCTCAGACGCGGATAGAACAGGTTGCCGATGACGTCGGCGGCCAGCAGTTCCTGGATGCCGCGGCGGCCGTCGAGCGCGCTGTCGTCGAGCCCGGTCAGCAATTTCTCGAAGATCCGCAGGTAGTCGCCGACGAAGCTCGAATCGGCAGCTCCGTAGATGGCCGGCAGATAGCGCAGGTAGGCGGACGGCGACTGGCTCATGGCGGCGCGTTGCAGGCGGTGATGTCGAGACAGCGCAGCTGCGGCAGGCCACGGTATTGCAGCGCGGTGCGGCCGTCGGGCAGTGCGGCGAGCAGGGTGTTGACGCCCAGTTGCGCCATCTCGTCCAGCACCACCGTCGGGAAATAGGTATAGATGAACGACTCGATCGATTCGACTCCGCTCACCGCCAGCACCATGTGCATCAGATCCTCGGGGTTCGGCGCCTGGCCGTAGCGCCAGCCGCTGGCGTCGGGACCTGCGCTGGGCAGCAGGTAGCCGTACAGCTGCGCGACCAGCGCATCCAGCGTCGCCGTCATCGGCATGTTCGGACCGCAGCGCACCGCGATCGTCAGATCGATGGCGGTCAACTGCGCCGGCTGCACGCGCACCGCGGTGCCGGCGATGACCCGCGGTGCCAGGTAAATGCCGACCTGGCGCAGCAAGGTGTCTTCGGCGGCGGCGTTCGGCTGCGGCTGCAGCATCAACACGCGCCGCGCCCGGTGCGCTGCGCTGTCCTGGTTCGGGTAGGGCGGATACCGATACTGCCAGGGCGCATCGCTGAGGATGCGGATGCAGGTGGCCTGCTCGGCGGCCTGCGCGCACGCCCTCTGCACGTACAGCGGCACCGCCGCTGTCGCGCTGGCGTGGCCGCTCTGCCGCTGTGCGGCCTGCGCGGCGATCATCCGATTGGTTTGCAGCGCCAGCTGTTCGACATTGTCGGCGGTCAGCGCCAGATACGGTTGCTGCAGGTACAGCAGCACGTCGCGTTGCAGGCTGGCCTTGCTCGCCTGCGCGCCCTGTTCCAATCCGGCCAGCACCGATTGCAGCGCGAGAAAGTCGAAGTCGTAGTCCTTTGCGGCGGCCGCACTGTAGTCGGTCTGGTTGGCGCTGAACGCCAGTCCCAGCACCCAGCGCAGGAAGTTCAGCTCGGTCGCCAGCGGAATCCGGTTGGCCTGGTACAGCAGCGATTCGTCCAGCCACGCCAGCAGCTGCAGCAGGGTGATGCCGGGGTCGCTTTCGTTGTAGTCGGTCCATTGGTCGGTGTACTGCGGAATGCGGCGGATCAGGTCGGCGACGATCTGCTCGTAGCTGACGGTGTCCAGGTCGGGGAGTTCGAAGCTCATCGCCGTCAACCGGTGTAGAGCAGCAGCGAGACTTGCCCGGCGACCGGCAACTGTCCGGGCTCCAGCCCGATGTCGCCGTTCAGATGCCCGTTGAGGCTCAGTGCGAGCACCGCGGTCACCTCGGGGAGCGTGCGCAGAAAGCGGTTCACCGTCATCGCCTGGACCGGTTGGCCGAAACGCCAGCCGGTATGCGTCGGGCCGCCGAACACCGGTTGCAGGAACGCCAGCAACTGCTCGACCAGGCGCTGTTGCAGCACGCCGCGCTGGTCGGGCGGGCAGTCGACCTGCAACTGCGCGTCGATGTCGATCGCCACGAAATCCGGGGCGACCGTGTCGATGCGCGGCGCCAGCGCCGCCAGGCACTGCGCGCGCACCGCCTGCGCGACCTGGGTGAGGATCGCCGGCGTGGTGTAGGGCACGGCTGCCTGGCTCTGCGCCAGCAAGACGATGCGGATGGTCTGCTGCGCGGTTTCGATCGCGCGCGCCTGCGCCACCTGCTGGCTGGCCTGCGCGGCCAGCGCGCTGAGGTCGCACAACTGCACGGCGTAGCCATTGGCCTTGACCAGGGCCGGGCTGCGCACGGCGATGTCGGCGCTTGTATCGCCGTCGACGCCGCCGCTTGCCGGTGCCGGGTTGGTCACCGCATCGATGCCGCTTATGCCCGGACGCAACAGGGTCAGGCGATCGCGCGCGACATTGCCGGCGATCCCGCGGGTAGAGTCGTAGTGCGCGACGACGATGTTGTTGTAGCCGGCCGGCGGAATCCGTCCGTTGTAGCCATCGCCGAAGGTGACCAGGCCGTTCTGGCAATCCAGCGTATACACCCGGTCGGACGGCCCGCACAGCGCGAAGCTATCTACTTGCCGCCACGGCTGCGGCAGCGACGCGGCAGCATGCATGGCCGCCGCCGTGGCGCCAGGCGACGGGTCGGGGGCGAGCGCCTCGATCGCCCGCGTCTCCAGGACCCGCAGATCGATCGCGGGCAGTACCGGAGGGTAGTTCAACGAAAACTGCTGCCCTGGCTGCTCGTTGCTGGAACCCAGCACCTCGTCGTCGACGCCGGTGAGGCCGCTGGCCATCACCGTGTTCGGGTAGAGGCCGTAGAGACGGACCGTGCGCTCCACGTGCGGATTGTCGGCCCGGAACCAATACGCCTGCTGCGAATAGAGCGTTGCCGCCTGCATTGCCGCCGGCACGATGAAGCTGACGATGCCCGAGCGGCTCAGTCCCTGAGTGCCGTCGTCGACGGCGAGCGCCAGCCAGGCCTGGCCGTCGTGGTATTGCCATTGCAGCGCAGTGCCTGCGCTCGTGCATTCGCGTTCCAGATGGACGTACAGATTCAGGCGCCTGCCGACGGTCTCCACGCCGAAGCTGCCAGTCGCGAACGCGAAGTAGAAACCGGTCAGCTCCGCCGCTACCGGCTTGAACGGGCTGAACAGAAAGCGGCTCAACTCGAATGCGTTGTAGCTCCAGTAGCGCGTCGGTTGCGCGGCGTAGCTGTAGCCGATGCGCAGCGAGCGGACGAACGGCGGATAGAATTGGGCCTGGTTGAAGTGGTAGGAAAAGTTGATGCCTTCCACGTCGTTGAGATAGGCGATGACGCTGCCTTTGTTTTCGGCGGGCAGCACCTTGTCGGGGATGCCGGCGATGGTGTCGGCCACGCTGGTGGTGACGAATCCGCCGGCCTCGCCGTAACCGCCTGTGGCGATCAGCGCGCGGATCCACAGCCCCTTGCCGCCGGCGACGGTGGTTTCCTGCATCGGCGGGCACTCGAACTGGACCCAGGTGGGGCCGTCGGGGTTGTTGTATCGCAGGTTGTGCGTGGTATCGACGAACTGATGTTGGCTGATCTGCGCCAGGGTCTGGTTCAGCGACTGCCAAGCCGTTCCGTTCCAGAACTGCCAGTACAGCTGCACCTCGGACTGCGTCTGCACCGGCACCAGGTCGAAGCTGAGGGCGATGCGCGCGCCGGCGCGGCCGAACACCGCATCGTTGCGCAGGTAGAAGGCATCGCTGGTCTGCGGCGTCTCGCCGAACGGATAGGCGCCGTTGCGGATGTCCAGCAACACCACGTTGCATGCCGCCTGCTGCGCCGGGATGCCGTCGCCGCGGAACGTGCACTGCAATCCGGTGATCACCGGCAGTTGTTCGGCCAGCGCGGCCAGCACCTTGACTTGCGGGTCGGGCTTCACCAACAGCCAGTACTCGGGCAGCTGGTCGTTGGCCGCGGCCTGCGGTGCGGTGAAGCCGGCGCCGGGATCCTCCTGCGCATAGATCTGCTGCAGTAGCTGGTCGATCGTCCGCGGCGCGGCGAGCGGCAGCTGCAGCAAGGTGATCTCCAGCTGGCGCGCGTCGTCGGAAACCTCCAGCCGCACCGCAAGCGGATTCAGCGCGCCGTCGAACCATTGTCCGAAGTACTGCGCGTGCAGTTGCGTTCCATAAAGGGTAACGGTGACGCTTTGCAGTGCCGGATCGGGCTTGAACAACTGCGCATCGCCGAGGATGAACCAGTGCCCCAGTGGTGTCTCGGCGGGGTCGGGTCTGTCGTCGGCGACGAAGATCGGCACGCTGGGCGGTAGCGGGCGCGGCAGGGCGGCCGCGTCCAGTACCGGCATCGCATCGATGTACTGGTCCTGTGCCGGGATCAGGGTCATCGCCGCGCACAGCGAGGCGGGCACCACCAGCAACTCCTGGTTGGTCTGGAAGCGGATATCGTGCGCGTCCGCGTCCAGCACCGCGGTCTGCGCCGGCACGAGCCGTGCCGGCTGTCCTGGCTTGAGCGTGAAATGCAACGGCGCGAGCGCCGGCAGCGGCGGGCGCAACTGCATGCCCATGAACTGGAAGAACGCCTGCCGCCGTTGATAGGGAATCTGGTTCTCGATGGTGGCGGTGTAGCCGGCCATCTGCGCGAACAGATTCAACAGCACCAGTCCGGGATCCTGGTTGATGGCCTGCGCCGCCGCGTTCGGATCCTGTGCGTCGGCCGACTGCACGACCCCTGGCGGCCAGTAGCGGCTCCATTGCGGCGTGTATTGCTGCGCCAGCGCAAGGGTCTGTCCGTAGAAGGCCTCGGCGTTGCGGAAATCCAGGATCGGCGGCGTGGTCATGCGCGGGCCGGGCTACGACGCCAGCTGGATCGCGGGCGGCGCGGAGGAGGGCTCGGCAGCGTCCGGCTCCTGCAATAATTCCTCCAGCGCCTGGATGGCGCCGCTGATGCGCAGCAGGGTGTGCTGCAATTCGTCCTGCTGCGCTTGCAGCCGTTGCAGTTGCGTCCGCCCGGCCTGGTAGTTGGCTCGCAGTTCTTCGATTCTTGCGCGGATGGTCTGCTCGTTCATGCTCGGCGCTCGGTTCATTTCAGGAAAAATGGGTACACCAGATTGGCGGGCTGGTTGCGGTCGCGAATCAGGTAGTCGATGGCGATCATCAGGCAATTGGCCTGCTGGGCCGTCGCGGTGACGACGACCCGCAAGGTCTGGATGCGCGGCTCCCAGCGATTCAGTGCCTGGGTCACGTACAGCTGCGCCAGACTCACCGCGGTGGCGTTGCCGGCGGCGAACACCAGTTCGTTGATCCGGCAGCCGAACTCCGGCCGCATCACGCGTTCGCCGGGTGCGGTCTGCAGGATGATCCGCAGCGCCTGCTCGACGTCCTCGGCACCGCGGGCGAACTGCAGCTTGCCGCCTTGTATGGTCACCGGAAACGCCCAGCCTTGCCCAAGAAAATCGCTGTTGGCGGCCATGGTCTAGCCAGCCTTGACGTTGCACAGGCCCAGCACCTGCACCGTGGGCGGCGGCGCCTGGGCGGCGCCGGGAGGGATGTCGTGGCAGGTCTCGCATACGTCGCCCATGCGCGCGGCGGCGCGGCCATTGATGCGGACCGTTGCGCTGCCCATGAGGATGCGCCCCAGGTTGGTCGGTGGCACCTGAAAGGTGCCGCTGCTGGGAATATGCGGCGGCACGTTCTGCGCCATCGAACCGACGGTGGCCGCCGCGCGTCCGTTGATGCGCACGTTCAAGCTGGTATTGGACGAGATCTTGCCGTTGAACGGGAACGGCTGCGGTGTCGGTACCGGGCCGCCAGGGCTGGGGACCAGCACGATGTGGATGTCGGCGGCGTTGACGATTCCGTCTCCTTGCTTGGCGGACGCTTGGCCCATCTCGCACTCCTCAGTTCAGGTCGATCATCGTGGCCGACAGCGCCAGGTTCTGGCCGCCCTGCAACTGCATGGCGGTGTCGGTCAGGGCGGCCTTGACGTTGCCGGCGCTGTTTTGCACCGTGACCTGCGCCCCACTGAGGGTCAGCGTGCCCTTGGCGCTGATGGCGAGGTCGCCTTCGCTGCTGATCGAGATCGTGTTGCTGGCCGTATCGATCTGGATACGGTTGTTGTTGTTGTCGACGATGACGATGCGGCCTTTGCCCTCGTCGCTGTCGTCGAGCAGGATGGTCTTGCCGCTGCGGGTCTTGATCATGCGAAGGTCCTGCTGCTGCGCCGGCGCCACGGGCGGCAGCTGCGCACCGTTCCACAGGAAGCCGAGTACGTAGGCACGGCTGGCGTCGCCGTTGGCGAAGGACAGCAGCGCCGAGTCGCCGACCTGCGGCAGGAAGAACGCCCCGTAATCGGGACCGCCGAAGAAGCTCATGATCTGCAGCCAGTCCGATTCGATCGATGCGCCCATCAAGATCAAGCGCACCTTGACCCGCCCCCAACCCTGCGGGTCCTTCGTATCGAGCACCGTGCCGAGCGTGACCCCGAACGCCATGCTGTCGAGGGTGACGGCGTCGTCCGGGTTCATGCACCGGTTCTCCTGAGTTTGAATTCGGTCTGGTAGCCGCTGTCGGTGTCGTAGCTGTGCACGCTGGAGGTAATGTAGTAGATGCCGTTGAAGCGCTGGCTCAGCCCGCTCAGTTTGACGTTGACGCCGGCCACCAGGTCGGGGTCGCCGAGCATGCTGCTGCTGCCTTCGATGAACGGGCTGAGATTGCGCTGGTACTGCGCCTTGGCCACCGCCTGCATCGCTTCCGGCGTGCTGATGTTGGGGCGTAGGTACTGTACCGAGGAGGTCGGAAAAGCGTCGGCCATCTGGTAGCCGGTCTGGCGGCCGCCCATCTTGTCCTGAGTGGTTCCCGCGTCCGTCACCGCGCTGACGATCTGGTTGGAGGCCAGGTCGTAGCCGGTGACCGTCGTGGACCGGCCGAGTGTAGGCAGACGCAGGCTCAGTTCCAGATCGGTCGCATCCAGCGGATAGTTGACCGTGCGCACCGGGCTGTCGCCTTCAGCCGACGGACGGAACACCAGCGTGGTCTGATCCATCATCAGCTCGTAGTTGATCTGCGCGCAGCGCTGCATCAGGAATTCGTAATCGGTGACGTTGTTCTGCAGCACGTAGTCGTTGATCACGCCGTTTTGGCCGACGAGTTTTACGGTCAGCCCCGCCGCGTGCGCCACCCGGGCGACGATGTCGTTGTCGCTGGATTTCAGATAGGTGCGGGTTCGGGTGCCGAACTTCAGCCAATACAGGTGGTCGAAGCCGCGAATCGTCGCGGTCGAGTACGTGGAAAAATGCGGCTCGATCGCGGTGATCTCGCCGCTGACCAATTGCTTTATGCCGTCGATGCCGAGAAATACCGCGATCGAATCGCCTGGCTTGAACACGTCCAGATTGACGTCCTGCCAGGCTCCGGACGCCGAGGTGATGTTGAGCGTGAAGCTGAACATCGTCGGCACGTTGATCTCGTTTTCGACCCGTACGTTCTGGATCGCCGCGATCACGTCGCTCGGCAAGGCCTGCCGGTTCTTCAGGATCCGAAAGCCCCCGGTCTGCACGCTAGACATGGGTGAGTCCCTCGAAGCTTTCCCCATGCGTATCGACGATCACCAGCATGCGCCCGATGTCCGCGCGGGTGGGGAAGTTCAACGGGTCGTCGATGCCGTTGGCCGCGGCGATCAGGCGCCACTGCTCGGGATCGCCCAGGGCGCGCTGCGCGATCAGGTATAGCCGGTCGTTCTCGCGCACCTGCCATAGCTGCCGACAATTGAACTTTCCCTGGGCATGCTGGTCCTCCTGCGGCGTCAGCACCGATTTGAAGGTGACCGACAGTTCCGCCCGCACCGGCACCCCGGAACTGAGGAACATCGTGAATTTCTGGTCGAGCTTGCTGATCATGCCCACGAACAGCGGCCCGGCCCACGTGAACACCAGCACTGGCGGTTCGCGCCGGTCGGCGTTGCCGACGGTCGGCTGCGTCAGCGCGACGATCCGGTTGGTCTTGGTCCTGACATCGGCCTGCTGTTCATAGGTATCGAAGAACAGCGAGACGGTCAGGTCGTCGTCCTCGACCCGCTGGAACTGGATATTCGAGCCTTGACCCTGCAGCACCACGGTCTTGTTCAGCGATAACTCGGTGGGGTTGTACATGACCGGGATCTCCTCCCGCGTCTGCTGTACGACGATCTTCGCCATCTCCAGCATCAGCGTGCCGCCTTGCGGTAGCGTTCGACGCGATCCGAGCGGGCGAGGGCGGCCTGGACATGTCGGACCAGCAGCTTCACCGTGTGCGGCGAAACAAGCGCGTTCGCCACCGCCGCCTGCAGCGAATGGCCATGGCGCTGTTGCAGCAGCTCGCGCACCACCTGGGTCTGTACGCTGTGTTCGATACGCTTGGCGTCGTGCGCCCACTGGGCGGCGCTAGGCGCCGAAGGCTGGCGATAGGCGAGGGCCTGCGCGGCGCTCGCGGCGTAGCGCTGCAACGCCTGCGCCGGCGCGTGGATCGATACCGACAAGGCGGCAGCAGGCGTGGCGATTTCCGCGCCGCTGGCCGATGGTGCTGTAGGCAACGCGTACGCAGCGTGGGACGCGCGATGCGCGATCGGGACCGCGCGTGTCTGCGGCATCGGGTCCGTATGCGCCTTGGCGGGCGTGCGCGGCATGCGCTCGGGCAAGCGGATGCCCAGCGATGCATGCTCCGGCCATGGCGGTCCCAGCGGAGGGCGCGCAGTTGACGCGGACCGTGGCAAGGCAGGGCGGCGCGGCGCTGCCGGCGTCGTCGGCTTGGTCGCTAGCCAGCCCACGTCTGCGGCTGTTCCCGATCGTGGCTTTGCGGGCTTGGCCACGATCCGCACGGCCGCAGCGGCATCCCGCGCTGCTGGCGGTGCCAGCGGTGACAGGGTTTGCGACGGCGTTTGCGACGTCTGGTCGGCCGGTGTTCGGGCGCTGGCGAACGCGGTCGTGGCGGTTCTCGAAGTGCGCTGCAGCGCATTGCCGGCATGCGCCTGCATGCGATTGGCGAAGCCGTCGCTCGTCGCCGCGCAGTCTGCCGCCGCGATCCGCAGCAACACCCCTCGCAGCGCCGGCGTCGAGCCGCTCGCGTGCATGCCGTCGCGTGGCGCGGCGGTGCTCATGCTGATGCTCATGCCCGGCGCTTGCATCGCTGCTGCAACGCGCATGGCCGACCGGCGTGCCGGGCTCGATGTCGTCGGCGCGATGCCGCGATCGCTCGGCAAGCGCGCCAGACGCGAACGGCGATGGTGACCCGATCGCACCGCGACAGTCTCCGGCGCGTGCGGCGTCTGCGCTTGCCGCGTCATCGGCGCGGCGTCCGGCAATCGCTGCAACAGACGTTGTAACAGGCGCTGCATTGCCGGCAACGCAGGGGTGGGTGCTCCGGCGGCGCGATAGGCCGACAAGGCCGCGTCGTGTCGCACGTGCCGCGGAAGCGTCGCTGCCATGGCAATGCGAGAAACCGGCGGCTGCGGGGCAAAGGCGTGGTGCCGGCCACCGCTCGCCAGACAGCCGATGGTCAGCGGTGGCCGAGTCCCGAGTCTGCGCTGGCGTTCGCGCGGCTGCGTAGGCCGCCAAAGGCGTTGCAGCAACCGTTGCGTCGCGCTCAGCAGGCGCCGGATATCCTGGTGCAGGCTCGCCCATTGCGTCGTTGCGCCGCGTCGTGGCCACAGGTAGTCCAAGTGCGGCACGGCATCGGCGACCGATGCCTCGATCCGCACGCCGACCATGGCCAGGTGCCGGCGCGCTACCAACCGGCGCGCGGCCTCGAGGCTGTGTGCCTGCAATGTCGCGCCGCGGCGCGCGGAAAAGGCGAACGGCGGCGCTGGCATCAACGCGCGCCTCCCGCGGAATGCTTCTTTATGCCTTCATGGGCCAGGGTGAAACTCTGCGTCGCAATCAAGGTCTGGCTGGCATCGACGCTGGGTCCCTGCCATTCGATCGGCCACGCGTTGTAGAAGTTCCAGCTGACGGTCGGACTGCCGAGCGGATCGAGCAGATAGATCGATCCGTTCTGGCGGGTGATCTCGCCGCGCAACGCCGCAGCGTACCAGGCCCACATCGGATCGCTCGAAGTGATGCCGGACTTGAATACCAGATCCGTGTAGGTCACCTGGCCGGGCAGCTTGTATTCGGCGTCGTTGACTCCGCCCTGGCGCACCGTCTTCACTTCATTCTTCGATTGCAACCCTTCCACCGAGGTGAACCCGCCGACGACGATGCCGCCGACCTCGACGCAGAAGTTGTAGGCCATGAATGGATTGGCGGACACGCCCGATCTGCGTCCGGTAGCGCCGCCCGTGCCGTTGCGACCCATAGACATCTCATGCTCCCAGGTGAAGGCTCTTGTGCCGTTCGTCGCTGTTCATCGTCTGATTGATCTGGCTGATCCGTTCGCACCAGCGACGACGTTCGGCATGTTCCATCGCGGTGATTTCCCCGTACGACCAATGGAAGTGATACGCGATGAATGCGATCTCTTCGTAAAGACGGTCGGGAACTACAGGGAGCCGCGTTTTCCCGCTTGTTCGAACCCCGCCAGCTGCACCACCTTGTCTTCCTGCTCGACCTGATTGATGCGGTTGTACAACTCCTGCAGATAGGCGAAGTCGGCGGAGAACAGATCCTCGATGACCTTGGTGTTGACCATGTCCAGGGTGCCCAGCCGCACTACCACCCGCGACAGCACGATGATCGCCAGGTAGGCAGGATTGCTCTGCACCCGGTGGTCCTTCAGCGGCAGGATCTCGTCGCCGGCGGTGGCCAGGCGCATCACCCCGTTGTTGTGCAAATTGCCGTCGCTGTCGCGGTAGCCGAGCGGCAACGCGAACTCGATCTCGGTACTGATGACTTTCATGTTGTGCTCCGCTTAGGAAACGCGCGTCATGTATTGCAGGGTCAGTTCGAAGGTCTCGACCATCACGTCGCTGCTGGTGGCGTTCAGCCCAGTGCTTTCGTACTTGCTGGGCCAGGCGTTGATGACGTTCCAGCGCGCCTTGGGCACTCCGCCCCCATCGAGCAGGATCAGCGAGACGTTCTTCTGCGCGCCTTGCGCAGTGGAGCCCTTCTGGGCAACCAGTTGGTGCCAGTTGTACAGGTCCATCGAATCGGTGATGCCCTTCTTCAGCGATAGCTTGCCGTAGGTGGTGAGGCCGGAGAACGAGCGCTTGTAGGTCGGGTCGGTACCTTCGCGGTAATCGACCGTCTCGACCGTGCTGTCGGGGATCGTGGCCTCGGAGAAGGACGCGATCTGGATGCCGGAAATCTCGACCTGAAAGCGGAAGCCGCGGTAGGGATTGGTCAGTTGTGTTGCCATGCTGATGCTCCATGAACGATGCGGCTAGCCCTCAGGCACTGGCATCAGGGCCTGCGGTCTTCTGCGTCATGCGGATGATGACGAACTCGGCCGGACGCACCGGCGCGAGACCCACATCGATGTACATCTGTCCCTGCGCACGCGTCTCCGGCGGGTTGTTGGAGGTGTCGCAGGTCACGAAGAACGACTCGGCCGCGGTGGCGCCGAACAGCCCCCCGGACTGCCAGAGCGCGGTGAGGAAGGCGCCGACGTCGCGGGTGACCGATGCCCAGGTCTGCGAATCGTTGGGTTCGAATACCACCCATTGCAGGCTTTGCTTCAGGCTCTGCTCGACGTAGATGAAGAGCCGGCGCACGCTCAGATAGGTCCAGTCGCTGCCCGGCGGTACCAGCGTGCGCGCTCCCCAGATCACGTTGCCGTAGCCGAGGAAGTTGCGAATGGCGTTGATCCCGTGGGGATTGAGCGTGTCCTGATCGGCGTCGTTGACCTGCGCGTTGAGCTGCACCACGCTCAGCAGCGCGCCGTCGTTGACGCCGGCGGGGGACTTCCAGACCCCCACGTTGCTGTCGGTGAACGCGTAGCGTCCCAGCACCGGGCCCGACGGCGGTATCGGGACATTGGCGCCGGCCACCGGGTTGTAGATCCACACCCAGGGGTAGTAGATCGCACCATAGCTGGAATTCAAGGCAGGCGAGGTGGTGCTGCCGGATTTGAAGCTGCTGATGCCCTCCACGGTCTGATCGAACGGTGGATCGCAAACATAGAACAAATTGCGCATCGACACGTTCTCGCAGAACAGCAGCGCTGCGCTGATCAACGTCGCCTGCTGCGGGATGCTGGGTGTGCCGCCGACATCGGTCGCGTTGACCGTATCGGGCATCGCCAGCAGGCTCACGCCCTGAACATTGGTCAAGGTGGCCGTTGCGCTCTCGAAGTCCCAGGTTGCCGCCGCGCCGCCTTGCAGTGGTGTCGCCGCCTTGCTGTTGGGTGGACGCGTGCTGCCGGTCACCACCGCGCGCACGAACATCGAATTGGCGTTGATCGCGGCGGGCAGAGCAGTGCCCATGCTGCTGGCCGTGTATCCGTTGTAGGTTTCCAGCACGTAATAGGATTTACCGAGAATCGGCTGTAGCGAGAGGTTGTTCTGCACGATGTAGGCTTGCAGCGTGGCGGTGGCCGCGCTCGCCACGCTCAGCGATGCCGGATCGACCACGATGCTGAGGTTGAAGACCTGCGATACCGCGCTATCCGGACCGCTGGCGTTGCTGATCGTGAAGCCCAGCACGTTGGCCCACTGGCCCGGCGTGACCGCGCTCAGCTTGATGCCGCCTGCGGCGGCATTGGCCTGTTTGCCGGTCCCCTTGGTATCGGCGACACGGACGATGTAGCAGGCAGTCCCGCCCTCGTTGAAGAATTCGAAGACCGCCCACGACACCATGCCGTTCCAGACCAGACCGCCAAATTGACGCTGGTAGGCGTTCCAGCTGGTGATCAGCGTGGGCTGCTGGCTGGGACCGAACTCGGTCACGCCTACGAACACGGCGGTCGAGGTGGAAACGCCCTGAATGGTACGGGCGCTTGGAATTTCCTCGATATAGACGCCGGGATGATAGTAGTTGGTCGCCAAGGTCGTGCTCTCTCAACAGTTAACGCAGTTCGGTGGCCACGTAGTGCGTGGTCGCAGGTTCCAGTACCAACTGCACTTCGGTGGTCGCGTGGCCGCTCTTGCTGAAGGTCAGCGTCACTTCAGTCTTGGCCGCCAGCTTGCCGCGCAACGCCAGTGCATAGCGGCCCAGGTAACGCCCGTAGTCGGAGGTCTGGGTGCTGGCGTCGCGCGGCTTGGATTGCCAATTCTGATAGCGCGCAGCGACGCTGACGCCCGCAAGCGGGGCCCGCTGCGATGCCGATAGCACCTGGCCGCGGATCAACGTGGTGCCGGCAGGGTAGGGGTACAGCGGACTGGGAGCGAGCCTGCACGGGACGATCGCCTCGGCCAGCGGCAGCCGCAGCGGCACGCTGAAATCGATCCGTTGCGAAAAGAAAGGCGGCGCCAGCAGGGTCAGCTGGTAGTCGCCGTCTTCCAGCTCGCTGAACGCATAGAAGCCGTCGGCCTTGGCATGAGGATGGTAGGGCTGGCCGTTGAGCACGAATGCCGGACGCACTCCGACCACTGGCGTGTCATTGAAGCCGTCGATCAGCTGTACCACCGCGCTGAGCCTCATGGCCCCACCCGGTAGTCGGCATCGGCCTGGACCACCAACTCCGAGCGCGTCGCAAAGCGTGAGGGAATGCGCACCGGCGACAGCGTGTAGAGCTTGGTCAGCTTGTAGGTACGGTTCGGAAAGCCAGACCAGATGTTGCGCAAGCGCTCGCTGGAATCGAACTCGGGGACGATCTGTATCTGTTCGTTGCCGGTTCGCTTGAGCGTCGGAGTCAGCCATTCGCCCGACAGCTGGCCGACGTCGTGGAAAAGCTGTATCAACTTGTCCACCAGCACCAGTTCCAGCTCGGCCGACCGTGCGTAGGGCACGAGCAGATAGGTCAGGTCGACCACCAGCGGCGCCGCGATCGTTTCCAGCGCAGCCGGCGCTGGCGCGGCGGCTGCCTGGCGCGTGATCCTGGCCGGCAGGTTGCGCAGGTAGGCATTGACTTCGGTCTGATACAGATACAGCGACAGCTTGGTTTCGTCGTGGCTCTCGATCTCGCCGGGCGACTCGAACACCACCGCCGATTCGGCCTGCAGCTCGGCGACATTGCGCCGGATCAGACCGCGCAGCGCTTCGCTGACCGAGCGCAGGATCTGACCGCTGTCCGTGAGGTCGGGCATCATGCTCAAAGAGTGAATACCGTGTCGGTCTGGCTGACTATCTGCGGCTGCCGGTTGTGGACCTGGGCGATCACGGAGATGCTGCTGTTGCAGGAGGTGCGCAGGTACACGTAGGCCAACTCCTCCGGCAACCAGGTGAGATAGGCGTTCAAATAGAACTCGAGCAGCTGGTCGGCGTTGTAGCTCGCGTTGCTCGAATCGCTTACCGACCTGGTGGTGAAGGACAGCGTGTCGCTGCCGTAGGACATCGACGTCAACGGGATCTGTCCTTGCTGGCTGGCCAGGATGATGCCGCTGGACCCGGAGAAGTCGGGCCCCAGCGACCAGCTCACCTTTCCGAGTCCCTTCTTGGCGGTGACCACCACGTCGATCTTGTTGCCGGGGCGCGCACCCCTGACCGTGAAACTGACGGGTCGGTGATTGCGCCCGTGTGACGCCAACACCGCGCTGATGCGGCCATTGCGCCACTGCACCGCGCCTTGCGCGCCGAACACCGCCATGACCACCGCGTCGTTGTTGAGCGTGCAATATCCCTGCAGGTAATCGATCCCAGGGGCGACCAGCAGGTACAGTGTCAGCGTGAACGCGTTATCCGTGCGATCGCCTGCCTGGCCGATCGCGCCGGTCCGGATCGACAGCACCGAATTGCTGAATTCGATCGCCTGGATACACGATTCGACCTCGGCGCTCGAAGGGGTGACGTTGTAGGAGAAGCCGATGCTGTCGCCCGAGCGCGCGCCCAGCGACCACGCAACGCCGGCGGTGGTCAGGGTGAAGTTCAGATTGCTGTTGGAGGCGATGTTGCTGAACTGAAGCGTGACCGAGAACAGCGTGCCCAGGCCCGCTTCCTCGTCTGCGCGCGGCACGGCGGCGTGGAAGGCGGGCGCGGGTGGCGCGCCGGACCCCGCGGGCGCTTGAGGCGATTGCGTCGTCATGGACGGTCCTTCAGGTAAGTGGGTCAACCCAGCTCGATCGCGAACGAACTCAAGCCGATCACCGTGCTGCGGTCCTGCGCCGATTGCAGGGTGATGCTGGCATCGGGCGGCAAGTCGACCCTGCCCCGGACGCTGGACTGTTCGGTGCGCAGATAGAGCGATATCCGGACTTCCTGCATGTCCTTGTACGTCTGCACATACACCTCGCGGGCATTGACCAGAAAGTTGCTCAGGTACAGGACCGGATCCACCCGGCTCGACAAACACACCCCGACCAGCCGTTCGCCCCCGCCGCCTTCGCTCCAGATCGCTTCCTGATCGCTTTGCAGCGTCAAAAACGCCTTGCTGTTGGCGCGAAGCCCGGTGAATGTCAACGTCACCGGCTTGAATGTATGCGTCTGGCGAAAGCACCGCTGATTGCGGGCACGCGCCGTGTTGGCAATCAGATGCGAGTCCAGCAGCTGCTTGCTCGCGCTCGACAACACCTCCCGCTCCGCGGCGATCGCCTGCACCACCGCTTCGTCGCTGCGCGCGGTACGGTTGGGCACGGGCGCCGGCACCGCGGGCTTGGAAAGCCCCGAAGTGGAGGCGACAGGCACGCCTTTGGAAGCGCTTTTGCCCTTTCCGGGCGCAGTTTCCATGGGTTTACCTAATGATTGGGAAGGGGAATGCTGAAGTCGCCCACGGCGATGTGGCCGGACTCCTGGTAGTCGATGAACTGGTATTGCGCTGTCAACAAGACCCCGGTGGACGGGAAGTTACCGGTCAGGCTCGAGGTTCCCGCGCTGATAGCGACAGGCACGATAATCTTGATGGACTGGGGATCGTCGGAAGTGTTCTGCGTCGCCCGCACCGAGATCGAGGTCTGCCCGACCTCCAGCGATGCCAAGGGCGGGGCGGGGATTTGCGACTGCACTTGTTGGATCTGGATCAACTGATCCGGCAGCAGGGAAATCGTGCTGTTGCCAGTGATATTCAGCAGCACGGACAACGTGTCGTTATCGTTCACTGTCGCAAAAGTGAACGCAATCGTATATTTCATGGCAATTTCCTGTTTTTCCAACAGGCCGGTCGGACGTGAAGATCAGGCGTCCGGCCGGGTCATGTCGCCGCCGGTTTCTTCGATTACTGCGGATCCCAGAAAAAGGGCGTGTAGGTCGCATTGACGACCTGGGCTTGCGCGTTTTCGATCGCCGCCAGAATCTGCACGCCCTGATCGGAGCGCGAACGCAGCGCAAACATCTGGATACTCGGTGACGCAGTCAGATACAGGGTCACGGTGAAGGCCAGTGCGCCGCCACTGCCACCACCGCTGCTCGTGGTCTGTACCTGAACCTGCTGCGGATTGATTTCCAGAGCAGTCAAAGGCAGCGCCGCGCCGCCGACCATCGAGATATAGATGCCGCCGGAACTCTCGTAGTCCGGTCCGGTGCTCCAACCGACTGGCACGTTCTGCTTCTGCAGTTCGATCCATATCGTTTCGCCCGGCTGGGCGTTGCTCACCTGCAGCTGCACCTTCCTGAAAACGTTATCGCTAGCCATGCTGAAGAATCCTTGTATAGATCGTCATTTTGATCAAAATAACTCCCGGCAAGACTCCGCCCTCACTCTGATGATAGAGCCAGACATCCTATTTTTTTCGTGAGTGGCTTCGCGATGCTGCAGGCGGACAGTAGCCCTAATTTTCGAGATTTTTGTAGACAGCTGCCCATTTTCATTTCGAACGTCTGCCGCCGCGTGAATTGTCTACAAAACACACCGAAACTGCCGCTACCCCGAAATTTTTCAGCTTGGCTCTTGCTCATCATGCGGGTTCAATGCTTGAATTACATAGTCCATGCAGGGACTCTTTAGAGCCAATTCGCTAAATTTTTGTAAAATTGTGACAATCTTGGCAAAACATTCGAGGGCAGAATTATAAATATGGATGAATTTTCTCCTGTGTCTGATTGAGAGACACCTGCATTAGTTGGCGGGCTTTTTTAAACTCTTCGAGATTGGTTGTCATAAATATGAATTATTATTCTGTTATGGCTATTGCTAGGTTGTGATTTTTTGATGTGTCGACATAGGGCGTCGAATTTTGAGTGCGCTGCCAATGCATACTTAGAATTTCTAAACATGGCGCGTTATCATGTCTGGATGGAACATAATAAATCTCTCATTTTAATAGGTTTATCTAAATGTCAAATATGTTCGACAATTCTGAAGAGGATTTAGTCGTTTTAGTAAACGATGAGGGGCAGTATTCTTTATGGCCATTGAATGTTGATATTCCGGCTGGATGGTCACTAACTTATGGTCCCAAGGATCGTCAATCTTGCCTCGATCACATTGATCAGGTTTGGATAGATATGCGTCCGGCAAGTCTGCGACGAGCCATGGCAAGCCAGGATTAGCCCTTCGGGAGATGAAGGGGAAGCTCATGTTTCGATGCTAAATGGAGTTAGTTTTGATGAGTCGGAATGATCAGGTTGTCATGCAGGATGAAATAAAAATAGTAACGACGAGCTGGGGTCGGAAATTACCTGGTATTGTCATGATTCACGGCTTTGGGGATGGCCGCTACGTATGGACTCCCTTTGCTTCGTGTTTGGCGATGCATGCTGGTGTGCTGACCATGGATCTCAGGGGGCATGGGGATTCGGATCACGATGCTATGGGGTTATATAACGTAAATAAATTCGTCATGGATGCGCAGAGAGTCATCGAGCATTCGTGTTCAGGTCCGCTGATATTGATAGGGCATTCACTAGGGGCGGAAATTGCGATCCGTTTGATCGCCACTAACCAGAGGCGAATCAGGGGGTTGGTATTGATCGATGGCGGCCCGGGTCTTGAGTCGGGCGGCATGACGCAGATGAGGAGAAATTTCGGAACGCGTCAGCGTGATTTTGAAAGCCGCGACGAATACCGCCGATTGATGAGCGAATGGTTGCCGATCGCCGACGAAGCCATGCTGGAGTTGGCCGCTCGGGAAGCTGTCGCGGGTTCCCCGGACGGTCGCTTTCACCTCAAGTCGGATCCGCGATTGTCCGAAATGGCGCTGCCGAGCGACGGAGGTCACCTCTGGTCAATCCTGGAAAATCTGAACTGTCCCGGCCTCCTGATCCGTGGCGAAGCATCGGCCGTGCTGCCTAGGCTTGGCGCTCAGGAAATCATCCGACGCGCCGCGCGCCTACGCCTTGAAACGGTATCCGTATCCGGCCATGCCGTGATGATGGATAACCCCGGCCAGGTTGCGTCCATCCTTGCGCAGTTCGTCGCCGATATCTACGCGGATATCGGGGACGTCGATGATCTGTCGGCAGCCTAGTGATGCAATCCTCGCCCACGCGGCGCTCGGTTCGTTCGGACAGCAACGCCAAGGCGTTCGTGCTCGGTATGGTTTTCCTGAACGCGCTGGGTACCGGGCTGCTGATTCCGGTCCTGCCGCGGCTGGTGCAGGAGTTGACGGGGCGTGACCCCGAGGCGGCGAGCCTGGAGAATGGCCTGCTATTGGCGGCCTATGCAGTGATGGCATTCCTGTTGTCACCGTTTTTGGGCAGCCTCGCCGATCGCTGGGGCCGCCGGCCGATATTGTTGCTCGCCGCGTTGGGTACTTTGCTGGATTACGCGTTATGTGCGTGGGCGAATTCCTTCGGTGTGTTGCTTCTGGCGCGCATGCTTGCAGGTGCGTTCGGCGCCAGTACATCAGTGGCCAACGCGGCGCTTGTCGACCTCACGCCGTCTGAGCACCGCGCGCGGATTTTCGGCTTGAGCAGTGCCGTGATGGGTCTGGGGTTGATCCTTGGACCGGTGATCGGCGGCATCTTCATGACGTTTGGCCTGCGCATGCCTTTCATTGCAGCTTGTGTGTTGGCCGCATGCGAGTTCTGTTTCGGTCTGTTCTGGTTTCCCGAGACCCTTCGTACCCCGTCCCGGCGGCCGTTGTCCATAGCGGACGCGAATCCGTTGACGTCGATCCAGCGGCTACGCGCGTTGCCATTCTCCAACTCGCTTCTGGTGGGGCTCGTCTTTTTCCAGTTGGGCGGTTCGATAACGCAATCCGTGCTGGTGTTGTTCGCGCAGGCGCGATTCGCCTGGAGCGGATTGCAGGTCGGCGTGCTGATGACCACGCTGGCCTGTACGTCGGTGGTCATCCGCTACGGCGGCGTGCGATTCGCGCTCGCCGTCTTGGGTGAGTACATGTCGGTCGTCGTCGGACTCGTCGTCTTCGCCATCGGTACGCTTGCGCTGGCTTTCGTCGAGACGGGTTGGCAGCTCTACGCGGCATTGATCTTCGGCCAGTGCGGCACGGTTGCGGCACCCGTGATCCTGGGATTGTTGTCGCGCGGCGTCGCTCCGCAGATGCAAGGCGAGGCCATGGGGGCGATTTCCAGCCTGGCCGCTGTGGCCGTCATGGTCGCGCCGCTGCTCGGCGCACTCGCGTTCGGCGGCTTCGGTGGCGCGGCCGTCGGCCACGATGGAAAGTGGGTCTTCCTGCTCAGCGGCGTGATTCTCCTGACGGCCGCGTCGGCCGTCGCTTGGGGCGGAGCGGCAAGGGCGCGCGAAAGCCTGCCCGTGAGCCAGCCGGCGGAAGGCGATCACGAGCTCGACTGAGCGCACACGTTCTCATTTATTCATTTTTCAGTAACTAGACGAGGAATTGTCGGTATGGCTCTTGCGGACGGAAGCTCTTTGAGCGAAGTGAACGGTTCGGCCGGCGTGTTCCTTCGGCCGGACGCGAACATCGAGCTGCTCAGTTGCCGCTGGTACGCGTGGCAACACACCATCGCACCGGTACAGCACGCGCTGAATCTTGCTTACCGCCAGATTCCGCTACTCGAATCGTTCATCGCCAACCCGGCGATCCACGCCGCGTCGTCTGCCGACCCCGCCTTGCTCGGCGGCCCGTTCGTGGACCTGCCGGTCGCCAACGTGCGCGACGTCGTCGCACTTCTGCAGGCGACGAAGGAGCGCTGCGGCAATCTGCTGGAGCTGGCGGCGGCGATTCGTACCCTTTTCTCCGAGTTGGCGGGCAAGGGCAAGGGCTATTCGCTCGATGTGCTGTACGAGAGCTTGCCGCCGATACTGCGCGGCGTGGTCGAATTGATGTACGACGTCCAGAATTCGCCGGTGGTCAAGATCCGGGAGGAAGTGCTTCGGTCGGATCCGCTGTATGCGTGCGATTTCCGCGAGGTCGGCCTGACCCGGACGCCGGACGAGAAACGCAACTTCTTCATCAATACGCCAAAGCTTCCGGCGGAGGGTGACCTGATCGTGCCACTGGCGTTCGACAGTCCCGCGTTGCAAGCACTGGCGCAGTCGCGTCTGTCGCCCGTCGACTTGGTAGAGCTCAGTTCCAGCCTCGGTTTGGGCGGCCATACACGAGCGCTTGCGCCATTCTTCACCTCGGAAGCGCCGGTTCGCGTGGCGCCGGATTATCTCGAGGACGGCGTGCGGATCCGCTATTTCGGCCATGCCTGCGTGGCGGTACAGTCTGCACGGACGTCGGTTCTGATCGATCCGCGTTTCGCCTTCGAGCGTACCGGTGAACTGGCGACGTTGACCTTTTACGACCTGCCGGACATGGTGGACTACGTCTTCATCTCGCACGCCCACCAGGATCACTTCTGCGCGGAGACGCTGTGTCAATTGCGCGGCCGCCTCGGCAAGGTGCTGGTGCCGAGGAATAATCGCGGTTCGGTCTGCGATCCGTCGATGAAACTGACGCTCCAGGAGCTCGGATTCCATGACGTCGAGGCCCTCGACGACCTGGATTGCGTCAAGATCCCCGGCGGACACATCGTCAGCATTCCGTTTCCGGGTGAGCACTGCGGATTGGAAGTGCAGAGCAAGCATTGCGCTCTGGTTGTGCTGGAAGGCAAGCGTTTCCTCTTCCTGGTCGATTCCGACGCGGTGGATCTGGCGCTCTACAGCAAGCTTAAACACCTCATCGGACCGATCGATGCGTTGTTTATCGGCATGGAGTGCGACGGTGCGCCGTTGACGTGGCTCTATGGTCCGCTGCTGCCCAGGACGGTACTGCGTCGCGACGACGAATCGCGCCGCGGCAACGGCTCCAACTGCGACCGTGCGTGGCAGGTCATCAAGGAGTTGGGCTGCGACACCATCTACGTCTACGCGATGGGCATGGAGCCCTGGAACAACCACCTGCTCGGATTGGAGTACGCGCCGGAGAGCGTGCAGATCGTCGAATCGAACGCGTTGGTCGAGCGCTGCCGTGCGGCGGGCCTGTATGCGGAGCGCCTCAAGGGTTGTCGCGAGTTCTTCTTTCGCGCCGGGACGCCGGCCCGGGAGCAGGAGGTAGTGGAAGTCGTCTGACCGTCGTGGTGCCGCTGGGGGCGGCGTGGACCGAAACATCATGTGGCTGAGGTAAGCAAGAGATGTTGGGCGAGATCGAGCACGATCAGCGGCAATCATGGAACGCCACCCGTAGACCGTACCCGCACGATCGGTGCGTGCACGAACTGGTGGCGGAGCAGGCAGCACTCACGCCGACCGCGGTAGCGGTGGCCTACGAAGACGAACGACTCAGCTATCGTGAACTGGATGCACGGGCCAACCAGCTTGCGCAGTACCTGCGCGCGCGAGGCGTGGGTCCCGAAACGATCGTGGGGCTCTGCCTGCCGCGATCGCTCGATCTCGTCGTGGGCCTGCTCGGCATTCTGAAAGCGGGTGCGGCTTATCTGCCGATAGACCCCGGATATCCCGGCGAGCGGATCGCCTTCATGCTCGACGACGCCTCTACGCCGGTGTTGGTCACCTCCGCTGCGATAGCGCATCCGTTGGGCGAGCACCTGCCGGACCGCGTCGCGGTGTTGCGGATGGACGTCGATGGCGCGGTACTGGACCGCCAGCCTACGGTGGCCCCGGAAACCGGGGTGACGCCCGACAATCTCGCCTACTTCATCTATACCTCGGGCTCCACCGGCAAGCCCAAGGGGGTGATGAACATTCATCGTGCCTTGGTCAATCGACTGGACTGGATGCAGGACGCATACCGCCTCGGTGCCGACGATCGGGTGCTGCAAAAGACGCCGTACACCTTCGACGTGTCGGTATGGGAATTCCTCTGGCCCCTGATGGTCGGCGCCCGCCTGATACTCGCGCGCCCCGAAGGGCACAAGGATCCGTTCTACCTCATCGACCTGATCCGCGCGGCCGCGATCACGACCGTGCATTTCGTACCCTCCATGCTCGAATTGTTCCTGGCGGTGCCGGGAGTCGGAACCTGCCACAGCCTCAAACGGGTGATATGCAGCGGTGAAGCGCTGGCGAATGCACTGCGCATCCGTTTCTTCGAGACGCTGGGCGCCGAGCTGCACAATCTCTACGGCCCCACGGAAGCGGCGATCGACGTGACCTACTGGGCGTGCTCGGCGCAGGATGACCGTGGCTATGTACCAATAGGCCGCCCGATCGCCAACGTCCGCACTTATGTGCTGGATGAACGACTTCGCGAGACGCCCGTGGATACGGTCGGCGAACTCTATCTGGGCGGTGTCGGCCTGGCACGCGGCTATCTCGGCCGTACAGGTCTCACGGCAACGCGTTTCATCGCCGATCCGTTCGGTGTGGGCGAGCGCTTGTACCGCACGGGCGACGTCGCGTGCTGGCGGTCCGACGGCACGCTGCAATACCTCGGTCGAGCCGATGACCAGGTCAAGATCCATGGCGTGCGGATCGAACTGGGCGAGATCGAATCGGTGTTGCGCGAGCATCCGCAGGTGCGCGAGTGCGTGGTTCTGGCACGCGAGGACGTGCCCGGAGACAAGGTCCTGGTCGCTTTCGCCGTGCCGGTACGGGATGCTGCCGCGACCGCGGCGGTCGTCACCGGCCGTCAACTGCGCGATGAGCTGCGATGCCGATTGCCCGGCTACATGGTGCCGGCCACGGTGGTGCTGCTGGAAAGCCTGCCGCTGACCGCCAATGGCAAACTCGATCGCAAGCAGCTCATGGCGATGCCATGGGACCGGTCGTCACGGCCGCACCTGGCGCCGGCCACGCCGAGCGAGCGCACGCTGGCGGCGATCTGGGGCGACGTGCTGCGACTCGACCGCATCGGTCTGGATGACGATTTCTTCGAACTGGGCGGCCATTCGCTTCAGGCGGTCCGGTTGCTTTCACGGCTGCAATCGACATTCAAAGTGCCGCTGTCGCTCTCGGGTCTGTTCGCCCGCCCGACCCTGGGTGCGATGGCGGCGACGATCGATCGTTCCACGGCCAAGGCCTTACCGCCGATCGTGCGGATTCCACGCGATGGCCCTTTGTCGCTGTCGTTCGCACAGCAACGACTGTGGTTCCTGACGCGCATGGAAGGCGTCAGCGAGGCCTATCACATGTCCTTCGGTGCGCGGCTCTCGGGTCCGCTCGATCGATCAGCGTTGCGTCGCGCACTAGATGGGCTATTGGCGCGCCATGAAGTCCTGCGTACGGTGTTCGAGTCCGGCGACGGCCAGCCGCGGCTGCGCGTGTTGCCGGCTGCCGCCTTCGCGTTACGCGAGCAGGACGCGGTCCCGTCGGAAGACGTGGTGGAATGGCTGCGGTGCGCCGCCGCCGAGGAAGCCGGTGCTCCGTTCGACCTCGCTCACGGCCCGTTGATCCGCGGCAGGCTGCTGACGCTGCGTCCGGACGAGCACGTGCTGCTCCTAACTCAGCATCACATCGTCTCCGACGGTTGGTCGATCGCCGTGCTGATGGAAGAACTCGGGCAGCTCTATGGCGCGTTCGCCGTCGGTGGCGACGATCCGCTACCGGCGCAGACGATCCAGTACCTCGACTTTGCCGCCTGGCAACGCCAGTGGCTGGTCGGCGAGCCGCTGCAGGAGCAGGCCGACTATTGGCGCAAGCAGTTGGCCGATGCACCGGTATGGCTGGAATTGCCGACAGACCGGCCCCGACCGCCGCAACCGTCGTTCGCCGGCGCCAGTTTGCCGGTGCGTCTCGACACCGAGCTGACCGACGCGCTCCGGCGGATGGGTCAACGGCATGGGGTGACGTCGTTCATGATCGTGCTTTCCGCCTGGGCCATCGTCCTGTCGCGGCTGTCGAGGCAAGACGACGTGGTGATCGGCGTGCCGACGGCCAGCCGCACCCGGCAGGAACTGGAATCGCTGATCGGCTTTTTCGTGAACACGCTGGCCGTGCGCGTCGACCTGACCGAAGAACCCAGCGTGACGCAGTTGCTGGCACGCGTGCGCGAAGTGTCGTTGGCGGCGCAGGACCATCAGGACCTGCCGTTCGAGCAGGTGGTGGAGATCGTGCAACCGTTGCGCCGGGCCGATCGCACGCCGTTGTTCCAGGTGGCGCTCGCGTGGCAGAACAACGAACCGCCCACGCTGACGCTGCCGGGCGTTCACGTCCGCCCGCTGGAGGCCCCGCAGGAGTCCGCCAAGTTCGACCTCACGCTCGAACTGTCGGAACACGGCGACGGTATCGCCGGCATGCTCACCTATGCGACCGAACTGTTCGACGCGGCGACGATCGAGCGTCATCGCGGCTATCTGATGACCGTGCTGCGGGCGATGGTCGCCGATGCGACGCAGCCCGTCGCGACGATTCCGCTGCTCGGCGCGGCCGAGCTGGACCGGGTGCTGCGCGAATGGAACCGCACCGCCGCGGACTATCCGGCGGAGCAGGGCGTGCACGCGTTGTTTGCGGCGCAGGCTCGCCGCACACCGCATGCCATCGCCATCACCCAGGACGATACGCAGCTCACGTACGCCGAACTCGATCAGGCGGCGGAACGCCTGGGCGAGCGTTTGCGCCGCGGCGGCGTAGGCCCTGAAACACGGGTAGCGGTCTGCGCCGAGCGACGGCCGTACCTGATCGTCGGGCTGCTTGCCGTCCTCAAGGCGGGCGGCGCGTACCTGCCGTTGGATCCGGTGTACCCCGCCGAACGACTCCGGGAATTGCTGGTCGACGCGCAGCCGGTGATGCTGTTGACCGATCGGGCGGGCCGTCAGGCATGGCAAGCCTGCGACGACGCGGTACCGTCGATCGCCACCCTGGCGTTGGACGACATGGATACGGACGAGGCGAACGTCGCCGAAGCGGCCGTGACCACCGACGCCGTGACCACCGACGCCGTGGCGACACGGCTGGCTTACGTGATCTACACCTCCGGCTCGACGGGCAAGCCCAAGGGCGTGATGGTCGAGCACGCGCAGTTGACCAACCTGGTCACGTGGCATATCCGTCGCTTCGGACTCGACGGCGATACACGCACCGCGTTGACGGCCGGCATCGGCTTCGACGCCAGCGTCTGGGAGACCTGGCCCACGTTGTGCGCGGGGGGCGAATTGCTGCTGCCGCCGGCTTCGGTCGCGGGCGATCCCGCGGCGCTGCTCGGCTGGTGGCGCCAGGCCACGTTCGAGGTGGGCTTCCTGGTCACGCCGTTGCTCGAGATCGCGCTCGACCGGTGGTTGCCGGATCGGGCGTTGCGCTACCTGCTGACCGGCGGCGAACGTCTGAGGCCGTGTCCCTCGCTGCCGGCGAACGTCACCCTGGTCAACCAGTACGGACCCACCGAGACGACGGTGGTGGCCACCTCCGGCCCGGTCGCCGCCGGCGATGCGGTGGTCTCCCTGGGACGACCCATCGCCAACACGTGGATCTACCTGCTCGACCGGCACGGCCAGCCGGTTCCGCAGGGCACCGTAGGCGAGATCCATATCGGCGGCCATGGCGTCGCGCGTGGTTACCTGCACCGGCCGGCATTGACGGCGGAACGGTTCGTCGAGGATCCGTTCTGCGGCGAGGCGGGCCGTCGCATGTACCGAACGGGCGACCTTGCCCGCCACATGCCGGACGGCGCGCTGGAATTCATGGGGCGGATCGACGATCAGCTGAAGATCCGCGGCTTTCGCATCGAACCGGGCGAGATCGAAGCACGGCTGCTGGAACATCCCGGCGTACACGAAGCGATCGTGCTGCTGCGCGAGGGCGAGGGCGAGGGCGAACGGCGCCTGGTGACCTACTTCACGACGCGCGGCGACGTGCCCCCGGATGCCGCCTCGCTGCGCCAACACCTGGCGCGACAATTACCCGATTACATGGTGCCGGCCGCCTTCGTGCGGCTCGAGCGGCTGCCGCTCAACGCGCACGGCAAGGTCGACCGCCAACGCTTGCCCGTGCCGGCCGCCGATGCTTTCGTTCAACAGGACTACGAGGCCCCCCGGGGCGACACCGAGCATGCCCTGGCCACGATCTGGTCGGAACTGCTCCGCGTCGAGCGCATCGGCCGCCACGACAACTTCTTCGAACTGGGCGGACATTCGCTCCTGGCAAACCAGGTGATGGTCCGCTTGCAGGAACGTTTTTCGATGGAGCTGCCCCTGCGGACGCTGTTCGACGCGACAACCATCAGTGAAATCGCCGAGCGGATCGACGTAGTCCAGTGGACACGACAGAGACAGCCTGCCATGACGCACAACAGAGAGCGCAACGCCCTATGAACGCCATCTACGAACTGCTGGCTTCGCTGCAACAGCGCGACATCAGGCTCTTTGTCGAGGACGGGAAGCTGCTTTACGACGCACCGAGCGGTGCATTGTCGTCCGCGGACATCGAAGAGATCACGCGACACAAGGCCGAGCTGATCCGGCTGCTGGACGACGCGCCTTCCGGTGAGCCGCGTGCGCCGCTGCTGGCGCTGCCGCGCTCCGGCGCCCTGCCGCTGTCGTATGCGCAGGAGCGCCTGTGGCTGGTCGAGCAGATGGGACTCATCGGTTCCGCCTATCAGATGGCCGATGCATTGCGCATCGTCGGTCCGCTGGACGTAACCGCGCTCGAACGCGCCCTGGTGGCGCTGGTGATGCGTCACGAGAGCCTGCGCACGCGTTTCGAGACCGTTGCCGGGCAGGGCTGCCAGGTGATCGACGATGGCGCCGCGTTCGCCGTTCGCCATGTCGTTCCCGAGGAGGTCACGTGCCATCCTGGCGAGGATGTGCTGCAGGCGTTTGCGCGGCAGGCGTCGCAGTGGCCGCTCGATCTGTCGCGAGGACCGCTGTTCCGCGCCAGCCTCTTGCGCGTAAACGATCGCGAACACGCGCTCGTATTGGGCATGCATCACATCATCTCCGACGGTTGGTCGATCGGTGTGCTGATGCGCGACCTCGGTGGCCTGTACGACGCCTACGCGTCGGGACGGGTACCCGCGCTGGCGGAGCTGCCGGTGCAATACGCGGACTACGCGCAGTGGCAGCGCGGCTGGTTCCAGGGTGAGGTGCTGGAACGCCAGCTCGACTACTGGAAGGCACAGCTGGACGGTGCGCCGGAGGTGCTCGACCTGCCGACGGACCGGCCGCGCCCGACGGTACCCAGTTACCGCGGCGGATACCACGCGGTGGCGCTGCCCGCCTCGCTGAGCGAAGCGCTGGCGCAGATGGCACGGCGCGAAGGCGTCACCTTGTTCATGCTGTTGCTGGCGGCCTACCAGGTGGTGCTGTCGCGCTGGAGTGGGCAGTCGGACGTCGTGGTCGGCACGCCGATAGCGGGACGCTCGCACCGGCAGACCGAAGGGCTGATCGGCTTCTTCGTCAGCACGCTGGCGTTGCGTGCGCGGCTGGGCGACGTGAAGGATTTCCGCGAACTGCTGGCCCAGGTGAAGGAAACGGCGCTGTCGGCCTATGCGCACCAGGACCTGCCGTTCGAGAAAGTGGTGCAGGCGCTGGCACCCAGCCGCGACCTCTCCCGCCAGCCGATCTTCCAGGTCGAGCTGGTGTTGCAGAACGCCGCGATGGATTCGCTGCAACTGCACGAACTGACGCTGTCGCCGATCGCGCTCGAGCAACGCACGGCCGTGTTCGACATGACGGTGGAACTGCAGGAGACCGCCGACGGCCTGACGGGCGGCGTGGAATACGCCACCGACCTATTCGACGAGAGCACGATCGCACGCTTCATGGCGCACTTCACCGGTGTGCTGGAACAGGTGATCGCCCGACCGGACGTCTCCCTGGCGCAACTGGAACTGCTCGGCGCGGACGAGCGTCAGCGCCTGCTGGTGGATTGGAATGCGACCGAGGCGGATTATCCGCTGGATCGCTGCATGCACGAGTTGTTCGAGGCGCAGGCGCTCGCGACGCCGGACGCGATCGCGCTGGTGCAAGGCGGGACCGAACTCAGCTACGGGCAATTGAACCATCGGGCCAACCAGCTCGCGCATCACCTGCAGCGATTGGGCGTTGGCCCGGAAGTGGTGGTGGGGTTGTGCGTTCCGTACTCCATCGACATGCTGGTCGGCGTCCTGGGCATCCTCAAGGCCGGCGGGGCTTACCTGCCGATCGATCCGACGCTGCCGCCGTCGCGCATGAGCTTCATGCTCGACGATTCGTTCGCCTCGGTGCTGGTCAGTGTGGAGTCGTTGGAGAACCAGTTGCCGGTCTATCGGGGCCGCCTGGTGCTTCTGGATGTCGACGCGACGGCGATCGCTCGTTGCAGCGAGCAGCCTCCGGCCACGCGGGTGAAGCCGCTGCATCCAGCTTACGTGATCTACACGTCCGGCTCGACGGGCGAGCCGAAGGGCGTGCTGGTGCCGCATCGCGGTGCGTGCAACCTGGCACACGCCCAGCAGCGGCTGTTCGGCGTGACGCGTGGCGAGCGGGTGCTGCAATTCGCCCGCCTGAGCTTCGATGCCTCGGTATGGGAAATCCTGATGGCGTTGCACGTCGGCGCCACGCTTTGCCTCAGCGATGCGCAGGACCCGGCGCGCCTGGCCGAGGATCTCACGACCATGCGCATCAACGTGGCGACGTTGCCGCCGTCGGTGCTCGGTCTTCTCGATGGCGACGCGTTGCCTGCGCTGCGCACGCTGATCGTGGCGGGCGAGGCGTGCCCGCTGGAGGACGCGCGCCGGATGAGCGTGGGTCGACGTTTCGTCAACGCCTACGGTCCGACCGAGACCAGCGTGTGCGCGACGATGGCCGAATACGTCGAAGGCGATGCCGTGCTTCCGATCGGCGGCCCGATCCCGAACGTGCAGGTGTACGTATTGGACGAACGCCACGCGCCGGTACCGACCGGCGTGGTCGGCGAGCTGTACGTGGGCGGCGAAGGTCTCGCACGTGGGTACTTCAACCGGCCGTCGCTGACGGCGCAGCGTTTCATCGCCAATCCGTTCGGCGAACCGGGCAGCCGGTTGTATCGAACGGGTGACCTTGTGCGTTATCGGGCGGACGGCCAGTTGGTGTTCGTCGGCCGCGTCGATCACCAGGTGAAGCTCCGTGGCTTCCGCATCGAGCTGGGAGAGATCGAGGCGGCGTTGCTGAGTCATCCGGGCGTCGCCCAGGCGGTAGTGATCGATAGGGCGGATGCCGGCGGTCACCCGAGACTGCTGGCCTACGTTGTCGCTATCGAAGGGGCAGTGCCTGCGCCTGCCGAGCTACGCGAGCAACTGGCGTCCCGCCTGCCGGACTACATGCTGCCGGCGGCCATCGTCGCATTGGCGCAGCTGCCGCTGACCGCGAACGGCAAACTCGATCGTGCCGCATTACCCGAGCCCGACTTCCAGGGCCGGACGTCGCGGACGGGGTTCGACGAGCCCCGTACGGATAGCGAACGCACGTTGGTACAGATGTGGTCTCAAGTGCTGAGACTGCCGCGGATCGGCATCCACGACGATTTCTTCGAATTGGGCGGCCACTCGCTGCTGGCCACCCAGGTGATCTCGCGAGTGAGGGAAGTCTTCGCGCTGGACCTGCCGCTGCGCGTGCTGTTCGAGGCACGCACCATCACCCGCTTCGCCGGTTACCTAGAGGCTGCGAGGCGCGATCAGGCCGGCATCGCCTTGCCGCCGCTGGTGGCGACGCCGCGCGGCGAGCGGCCGCCGTTGTCGTATGCCCAGGAGCGGTTGTGGTTCGTCGAGCAGATGGGCCTTACGGGTTCCGCCTACCATGTCTGGGTGGCGCTGGAGTTACTCGGGCCACTCGATGAAGCGGCACTCGCCGCGAGCCTGCACGATCTGGTTCGGCGCCATGAAACGCTACGCACCCATTTCGCGTCGACGGACGGGCAGGTCCACCAGGTCATCGGGGATGGCGCGGATTTCGCGCTGCGCCGCGTCGATCAGGCCGAACTGGTCGCCGAGCCCGGTGAAGCGCTATTACAGGCCTTCGTGCGCCAAGAGTCGCAGCAAGCCTTCGAACTGACCCGCGGCCCGCTGTTCCGCGCCAGCCTGCTCCGAGTCGACGATCAGGAGCATGGCTTGGTGCTGAGCATGCATCACATCGTCTCGGATGGTTGGTCCAACGAAGTCATGCTGCGCGAGCTGGGCAGCCTGTATGAGTCCCACAGCCAGGGACTGCCGGCGCATCTCCCCGGCCTGGACGTGCAATACGCCGATTTCGCGGCGTGGCAGCGTGGCTGGTTCGAGGGTGACGCGCTACGCCGGGAACTGGACTACTGGAAGGAACAACTGGCCGACGCGCCCGCGGTGCTCGAGCTGCCGACGGATCGTCCGCGCCCGGCGATGCCGAGCTATCGCGGCGGAGTTCATCCCATCGCATTGCCCAAGCCGCTCAGCGACGCACTGGGGCAACTGGCGCGAGACGAAGGCGTCACGTTGTTCATGGTGCTGATGGCGGCATACCAAGTGGTGCTGTCTCGCTGGAGCGGGCAGTCGGACGTGGTGGTGGGCACGCCGATGGCGGGTCGCACGCACCGGCAGACCGAAGGTCTGATCGGCTTCTTCGTCAACACGCTGGCGTTGCGCGCACGGCTGGGCGAGGTGACGAGCTTCCGCGAACTGCTGGTCCAGGTGAAGGAAACGGCGCTGTCGGCGTATGCGCACCAGGACCTGCCGTTCGAGAAGCTGGTGCAGGAACTGGCACCTAGCCGCGATCTGTCGCGCCAGCCGATCTTCCAGACGATGCTGGTGCTGCAAAACGCCGGTGCGGAGTCGCCGCGGCTGGGCGAACTGCGGCTTGCCCCGATCGTCAGCGAGCAGACCACCGCGAAATTCGACCTGGTACTGGCGCTGGAAGATACCGTCGACGGCCTGCGCGGTGCGCTGGATTACGCGACTGACCTGTTCGATGCGGCGACAATGGCACGCTTCGAAGCCCATTTCGTCGAATTGCTGGCCCAGGTGGCGAGTCGGCCGGAGGCGCCGCTGGATCGCATCGAGATCCTCACCCCAGGCGAGAGAACACAGCGCCTCGACGACTGGAACGCGACGGCCACGATCTACTCCGCCGACGGTGCGGTGCATGAACGCGTCGCGGCGCAGGCCCGGCGGACGCCGCAGGCGATCGCCGTGTCCTGTGAAGGCCACTCCCTGACCTACCTGCAACTCGACCAGCGCGCCAACCGGTTGGCGCACCACCTGCGCCAGTTCGGCGTGGGCCCGGAGACCGTGGTGGCGCTATGCATGCCGCGCTCTTCGGAGGCCATCGTGGGCATGCTCGGCATCCTAAAGGCAGGCGCCGCTTACCTGCCGCTGGATCCATCGCTGCCGGCGCAACGCCTGCGTTACATGCTCCGGGATGCCTGCCCGCGGGTGCTGCTGAGCCAGGCCGACGTCGCTATCGACGTCGACGGCGCGAACGGGGCCTGCCGGCGCATCGATCTCGATGCGGCGTGGCCGGAGATCGCCGAACATGCCGACACCGCACCGGACGTCCACACGACGGCGCAGAACACCGCCTACGTGATCTATACCTCCGGTTCGACCGGCGAACCCAAGGGCGTGATGGTGCCGCATGCCGGCTTGGGTAACCTGGTCCACTGGCACGTCGCGACGTACGGGCTCGACGCCACCGACGTGACCAGCCAGCTGGCCGCGCTCAGCTTCGACGCGGCGACCTGGGAGATATGGCCTTCGCTCACGGTGGGCGCGCGCGTGACGATCGCGCCGGATGAAGTGGTGCGCTCGGTCACGACGATTCCCGACTTCCTGCGCGAGTCGGGGGTGACCGTCGCGTTTCTCGTGACGCCACTGCTCAACCACCTGCTGTCGGAGAACGCGTTGCGGGGCGCTTCGCTGCGTCTTCTGTTGACCGGTGGCGACGTGCTGGATGCGCCGCGCGAAGCGCTGCCTTGCGTCCTGGTGAACCACTACGGCCCGACCGAGGCGAGCGTGGTTGCCACCGCCGGCACCGTGGACGTCCTCGCGGGCATCGGATATCCGATCGCGAACACCCAGGCTTATGTGCTGGACGGCCGACAGCGGCTCGTCCCGTCGGGCGTCGTGGGCGAGCTGTACATCGGCGGCGAAGGCCTCGCCAGGGGGTATCTGAACCGGCCGTCCTTCACGGCGGAGCGTTTCATCGCCAACCCTTACGGCACGCCTGGCAGTCGGTTGTATCGTACGGGCGACCTCGTTCGCCAGCGCCTGAACGGCGAACTGGAGTTCGTCGGTCGCGCCGACCACCAAGTGAAGATCCGCGGTTTCCGTATCGAGCTGGGCGAAATCGAGTCGGCCTTGCGCGAACAGCCCGGCGTCGGCCAGGCGGTGGCCCTCGTCGGCGAAGCGGACAACGGACAAGAGCGCCTGCTGGCCTACGTGGTGGCCGGCATTGGCGAGTCGTCGCCGTCCGCGTTGCGTGAGGCGCTGGCCCGACGTCTGCCGGACTACATGGTGCCCGCGGCGATCATCATGCTGGACCGGATGCCGCTCACCCCGAACGGCAAGGTGGACCGTCGGGCATTGCCTGCGCCCGACCTGCGCTCGGCCGCGGATGCGGGCGTCATGGTGGAACCGCGTACGCAAACCGAACAGGCGCTGGCGGACATCTGGGTCCAGGTATTGCGGTTGCCGCGGGTCGGCATCCATGACGACTTCTTCGCATTGGGCGGCCACTCGTTGCTGGCGACCCAGGTCATCTCCCGCGTGCGGGCCACGTTCGAGTTCGATGCGCCGCTGCGCTGGCTGTTCGAGGCGCGCACGGTGGCGTCCTTCGCCGCACGCCTGGACGCCGCGCGACGCGATGCGGCCGGCCTGACGCTGCCCGCGCTGGTGCCGCCGCCGCGCGGCGCGAATCTACCGCTGTCGCACACGCAGGAACGTTTGTGGATCGTCGAGCAGATGGGTCTGGTGGGTTCGGCGTATCACATGTCGATCGCATTGCGCATCGACGGGCCGCTGGACATATCGGCGCTGGAAGCCGGAATCGACGCCCTTGTGCAACGTCACGAAAGCCTGCGTACGCACGTGGCCCTGGTCGAGAACCAACCCTGCCAGGTGATCGCCGACGCCGCCTCGGGCGACTTTCCGCTGCATCGGGTGGATGCGCGCGACGTCGAGACGCTGGCAGGTGAAGGGGTGTTGGGGGCCTTTGCGCGGATCGAGTCGCGGCGCCCGTTCGATCTGTCGAAGGGCCCGCTGTTCCGGGCAAGCCTGTTGCGCGTGGACGAACGGCAGCACGGCCTGGTGCTCGCCATGCACCACATCGTCTGCGACGGCTGGTCGATCGCGGTCATGCTCGATGAGCTGCAGACGCTGTACAACGCGCGTCGCGAAGGCCGGCAGGCGGTGCTCCCGGCCCTGCCGATGCAGTACGCTGACTATGCGCTATGGCAGCGCGAATGGTTTGATGGCGCGCCGCTGCAACGCCAGCTGGATTACTGGAAGACTCAACTGGCCGACGCACCGGTCGCGCTGGAGTTGCCGACCGACCGCGTTCGCCCCGCTGTGCCGAGCTATCGTGGCGCAGTCCACTTCATCGATCTGCCACGTCCGCTGAGCGACGCGGTGGCGGCACTGGCGCGGGATGAAGGCGCGACGACGTTCATGGTGTTGCTGGCCGCTTTCCAGATCGTGCTGTCGCGCTGGAGCGGGCAGTCCGACGTGGTGGTCGGCACCTCGATCGCAGGGCGCACGCACCGGGAGACCGAAGGCCTGGTCGGCTTCTTCGTGAACGCGCTGGCACTGCGCGCACGGCTGGGCGAGGTGGCGACGTTCCGTGAACTGCTGGCCCAGGTGAAGGAAACGGCGCTGTCGGCGTATGCGCACCAGGACCTGCCGTTCGAGAAGCTGGTGCAGGAACTGGCACCTAGCCGCGACCTGTCGCGCCAGCCCATCTTCCAGGCGCTGATGTTGCTGCAGAACGTCGACATCGATCCGATGCGACTGGACGGCCTGCAACTGGAAGAGATCGAGGAAGACTACGTCACGGCCAAATTCGACCTGACGCTGGTGCTTCGCGAAACCGAAGACGGCCTGCGTGGCGGCCTGGGTTATGCGACGGATCTGTTCGACGAGGCCACGATCGTCCGCTTCTCCGAGCACTTCGCGCGCCTGCTCGAGCAGGCCGTGGCACAGCCGCAGGCACGGCTGGACCAATTCGACCTGCTCGGCGAGCAAGAGCGCGAGCGATTGGTGACGACGTGGAACGCCACCGTCGCGGCGTATCCTGCCGATCGCTGCTTCCATGAATTGTTCGAGGCGCAAGCGCAGCGCACGCCCGACGCGCCGGCGGTGTGCCATCGCGATGTGTCGCTGACTTATCGGGAACTGGACCAGCGCGCCAACCGGCTGGCGCAGTACTTGCGCCGGCTCGGCGTCGGTCCTGAGGTGGTGGTGGGCATGTGCCTGCCACGATCCCCGGAGATGATGATCGGCCTGCTGGGCATCCTCAAGGCCGGCGGCGCCTATCTGCCGATCGATCCGGGGTATCCCGCGCAGCGCATCGCCTTCATGCTGGAGGACTCGTTTGCCTCGGTGCTCGTCACCATGGAGGCGCTGGAAGAAAAACTGCCCGTGTATCGCGGGCGCGTGGTGCTGCTGGACCTCGACGCCAAAGCCATCGACCGTTGCAGCGATGAAGCCCCGGTCACGCGCGTGGGTCCGCAGAACCTGGCCTACGTGATCTATACCTCCGGATCGACAGGCAAGCCCAAGGGCGTGATGGTCCGGCACCGCGGCCTGGTCAACTACGTCAGCTACGCGGCCACGACGTTCGACGCGGCGGAGGGAGACGGCGCCCCGATCAACCTGCCGCTGGTGTTCGACGGCACCATCACCGCGCTGCTGCCGCCCCTGGTGGCCGGCACGGCGCTGCACCTCCTGCCGGAGGACTGTGGCGAGATCGACGGCTTGGTCGAGCTCTTCGCCGAGGGCAGGAACCACGCCCTGATGAAGATCACGCCGCCGTTCCTGCAAGCCTTGCAGCACATACTGCCGCCGGAACACATGGCCAACGCGGTGCGCACCATGGTGATCGGCGGCCAGGCGCTGGGCTGGAAGGACATCGAGGCCTGGCGCGAGCATGCGCCCGGGACACGCATCTTCAATCACTACGGACCGACCGAGACCGTGGTGGGCTGCATCGTCTATCCAGTCGGGGCGGCGCCTCGCGATGGCGGAAGCGCCGTGCCGATCGGCCGGCCGATCTCGAACGTACAGGTCTACGTGCTCGACGGCCGGCACGCGCTGGTGCCGACCGGCGTGGTGGGTGAGCTGTACATCGGCGGCGACGGCGTGGCGCGTGGCTATCTCAACCGGCCTGCGTTGACAGCCCAGCGCTTCGTGGCGAATTCGTACGGCGAGCCGGGTAGCCGGCTGTACCGTACGGGTGATCTGGTGCGCTATCGCGCCGACGGCAACCTGGAGTTCATCGGACGTATCGATCATCAGGTGAAGATCCGTGGCTTCCGCATCGAACTGGGTGAGGTCGAAGCGGCGCTGCACGCGCATTCCGGAATCGCCGAAGCGGTGGTGATCGACCGCCAGGACAGCGATGGCCAGCAGCAGCTGGTCGGCTATGTCGTGCGTTCGGCGCAGCAAGAAGTGTCGTTGCAGGAGATTCGCGAGCAGTTGCGGCAGAGCCTGCCCGATTACATGATTCCCGCGACGCTCGTCGAGCTGGCGCAGATTCCGTTGACCGGCAACGGCAAGCTCGACCGCAAGGCGCTGCCCGCGCCGGACCTCTCCGGCCAGGCACTGGCCGGGTATCGCGAGCCGCGTACGGAAAGCGAGCGGGTGCTGGCGCAGCTTTGGGCGCAGGTGCTGAAGCTGCCCAGAGTCGGCATCCACGACGACTTCTTCGACCTGGGCGGGCACTCGTTGCTGGCGACCCAGGTGATTTCGCGAATCCGCGAGATCTTCGCGCTGGAACTTCCCATCCGGTTGCAGTTCGAGGCCCGCACGGTCGCCGCGTTCGCCGCGCGCATGGACGATGCGCAACGCGACAAGACCGGTGTGGTGCTGCCTCCGTTGGCGGCCCGCGCTCCCGGGGCGGCGTTGCCGATGTCGTACGCGCAGGAACGGTTGTGGTTGTTGCAGCAGATGGGGCTGGTCGGTTCGGCCTACCACACGGCGATCGCGCTGCGGATGGAAGGCGTACTGGACGAGGCGGCGCTGGAGGCGAGCCTTCGTGCCCTGGTGCTCCGTCACGAGAGCCTGCGCACCCATTTCGTGACGGTCGGCGAACAAGGCCAGCAGGTGATCGACGACGGCGCGGATGTGACGCTGCGCCGTGCCGTCTTGGACGAGGTCGCCTGCCGCGACGGCGAAAGCCTGTTGCAGGGCTTCGCGCGACAGGAACTGCAGCGGCCTTTCGATCTGTCGCAAGCGCCGCTGTTCCGTGCCAGCCTGTTGCGCGTGGGCGAAAAGGAGCACGGATTGGTGCTGAGCATGCACCACATCATCTCCGACGGCTGGTCGCTCGGCGTGATCATGCGCGAGCTGGCGAGTCTCTACGGCGCCTTCAGCCGTGGCCAGGATGCCTCGTTGGCTCCGCTTACGGTGCAATACGCCGATTACGCGCTGTGGCAGCGGACCTGGTTCGAAGGGGCCGCGCTGGAACGCCAACTGGCCTATTGGAAGAACCAGCTGGACGGCGCTCCCGCATCGCTGGAGTTGCCCACGGACCGGCCGCGTCCGGCATTGCCGAGCTATCGTGGCGCCGCCCGCTTCTTCACGCTGTCCAGGCCGCTCAGCGAGGCGCTGGAACACCTGGCGAAGAAGGAAGGCGTCACGCTGTTCATGGTGCTGCTGGCCGCCTACCAGGTGGTGCTCTCGCGCTGGAGCGGGCAGTCGGACGTCGTGGTCGGCACGCCGATGGCGGGGCGCACGCATCGGCAGACCGAGGGTCTCGTCGGATTCTTCGTCAACACGCTGGCGTTGCGCGCGCGGCTGGGTGACGTGGAAAGCTTCCGCGAGCTGCTGGCCCAGGTGAAGGAAACGGCGCTGTCGGCCTATGCTCACCAGGACCTGCCGTTCGAGAAGCTGGTGCAGGAATTGGCACCGAGCCGCGACCTGTCGCGTCAGGCGATCTTCCAGGTCTGGTTCGTACTGCACCGGATGGCATCGGAAACCCCCGACATGCCGGGCCTTCAATTGGATTCGATCTCGGGCGACCACGTCACCGCGAAGTTCGACCTGGCGCTGATCCTGGAAGAGACCGACGACGGCTTGCGTGGCGGCGTGGAATACGCCACGGACCTGTTCGACGAAACCACGATCGCGCGCTTCACGGCGCACCTGTCCGGACTGCTGGAACAGGTCGTGGCGGCGCCGGAAGCACCGCTGCTGCAACTGGACCTGCTCGGCGCGGACGAACGCCAGCGCCTGTTGGTGGATTGGAACGCAACCGCGGCGGACTATCCGCTGGATCGTTGCATGCACGCGTTGTTCGAGACGCAGGTACTTGCCACGCCGGATGCGGTGGCGCTGGTGTATGGCGAGACCGCTCTCAGCTACGGTCAGTTGGAGCGGCGTGCCAACCAGCTGGCGCAACACTTTAGGGCCGGCGGTGTCGGACCGGAATCGGTGGTGGCGCTGTGCGTGCCGCGTTCGCCGGACATGGTCGTTGGCGTGCTGGGCATCCTCAAGGCCGGCGCGGCATACCTGCCGATCGATCCGTCGCTGCCGGTCGAGCGGATCGCCTTCATGCTGCAGGACGCGCGGGTGGCGGTCCTTCTCACGCATAGCGAGTTGGAAGAGTATCTGCCCTCGCATAGCGGCCGAGTGATCATGCTCGACCTGGACAGGACGGCCATTGCCCGACGCCCCGACGAAGCGCCTGTCAGCGGCGTGACGATCGAAAACACCGCTTACTTGATCTACACCTCCGGCTCGACGGGCGAGCCGAAGGGCGTGCTGGTACCGCATCGCGGTGCGTGCAACCTGGCGCAGGCCCAGCAGCGGATGTTCGGGGTGACGCGTGGTGAGCGGGTGCTGCAATTCGCTCGGCTGAGCTTCGATGCCTCGGTATGGGAAATCCTGATGGCGTTGCACGTCGGCGCCACGCTTTGCCTCAGCGATGCGCAGGAGGCCGGCGGTGACGGCCTCGGCGATGAGCTGGCGAGGTTGGGCATCAACGTGGCGACGCTGCCGCCATCGGTACTCGGTCTGCTCGATGGCGACGCGTTGCCTGCGCTGCGCACGCTGATCGTGGCGGGTGAGGCGTGCCCACTGGAAGACGCGCGCCGGATGAGCGCGGGTCGGCGTTTCATCAACGCCTACGGTCCGACCGAGACCAGCGTGTGCGCGACGATGGCCGAGTACGTCGAAGGCGATGCCGTGCTTCCGATCGGCGGCCCGATCCCGAACGTGCAGGTGTATGTATTGGACGAGCGCCACGCGCCGGTACCGATCGGCGTGGTCGGCGAGCTGTACGTGGGTGGTGAAGGTCTCGCACGCGGATACCTCAACCGGCCGTCGCTGACGGCGCAGCGGTTCATCGCCAATCCGTTCGGCGCGCCGGGTAGCCGGCTGTACCGCACGGGTGACCTGGTGCGGTACCTGGCTAGCGGCCAACTGGTGTTCGTCGGCCGCATCGATCACCAGGTGAAGATCCGTGGCTTCCGCATTGAGCTGGGAGAGATCGAGGCGGCCTTGCTGAGCCATCCGGATGTCGCCCAGGCGGTGGTGCTCTATCGGCCCGATGTGGGAGGTCTCCCACGGCTGCTGGCCTACGTGGTCGCCGCCGAAGGAACATCGCCGTCGTCGTCTGAGTTGCGCGAGCTCCTGTCATCACGGCTGCCGGAATACATGCTGCCGGCGGCGATCGTCATGTTGGCGCAGCTGCCGCTGACCGCGAACGGCAAGCTCGATCGCAATGCCTTGCCGGAGCCGGATGCCGGGGCCCAACATCCGGCGGGTCACGTCGAGCCGCGTACCGAAACCGAGGGGGCACTGGCACAGGTGTGGTCGCAGGTATTGCGACTGCCGCGGATCGGCATCCACGACGACTTTTTCGAGTTGGGCGGGCATTCGCTGCTGGCCACCCAGGTGATCTCACGGGTGCGGGAAATCTTCGCGCTGGATCTGCCGCTGCGCTGGCTGTTCGAAGCGCGCACCGTCGCCACGTTCGCCAGCCGGATCGATGCGGCGCAGCGAGACCAGGCCGGCATCGCCTTGCCGCCGCTGGTGGCGACAGCGCGCGGCGAGCGGGCGCCGTTGTCGTATGCACAGGAGCGGTTGTGGTTCGTCGAACAGATGGGACTTGCCGGTACCGCCTACCATGCATCGCTGGCACTGCGGGTGATCGGCCCCCTGGACGACGCGGCGTTGGCCTCGAGTCTGCGCGAGCTGGTACGGCGCCACGAAACGTTGCGTACCCATTTCGCGACGGTGGACGGGCAGGTCTACCAGATGATCGAGAACGGCGAAGACTTCGCCGTCGAGAATGCGTTGGCGCACGAGATCGTTTGCCGTGACGGCGAAAGCCTGCTTCAGGGCTTCACCCGACGTGAGCTGCAGCGGCCGTTCGATCTGTCGCGCGGCCCGTTGTTCCGGGTCAGCCTGCTCCGAATCAATGACCAGGAGCACGGCCTGGTGCTGGGCATGCACCACGTGATCTCGGACGGCTGGTCGATCGAGGTGCTGGTGCGGGAGCTGGGCGTGCTCTACGAAGCCTATGGCCGAGGATTGCCGTCGCCGCTGGCCGAGCTGGATGTCCAATACGCCGACTTCGCGGCATGGCAGCGCGGTTGGTTCGAGGGCGAGGCACTGCAACGGCAACTGGCCTACTGGAGAACCCAACTGGGCGATGCGCCGGGCGTATTGGCGTTGCCGACGGATCGGCCGCGCCCGGCGATGCCGAGCTATCGCGGTGGTTTCCTGCCGCTTGCGCTCCCCAAATCGCTGAGCGATGGCCTGGAGCAGTTTGCGAAGGACGAGGGCGTCACGCTGTTCATGGTGTTGCTGGCCGCTTACCAGGTGGTGTTGTCGCGCTGGAGCGGGCAGTCGGACGTGGTGGTGGGCACGCCGATGTCGGGCCGCACGCATCGCCAGACCGAAGGCCTGATTGGCTTCTTCGTCAACACGCTGGCATTGCGCGCACGGCTGGGCGAGGTGACGAGCTTCCGCGAACTGCTGGCCCAGGTGAAGGAAACGGCGCTGTCGGCTTACGCGCATCAGGACCTTCCGTTCGAGAAGCTGGTGCAGGAACTGGCGCCTAGCCGCGATCTGTCACGCCAGGCGATCTTCCAGGTCTGGTTCGTGCTGCACCGGAAAGCGCAGGAGCGCTTCGAACTGCCGGGCCTGCAACTGGAGGGCGTATCCAGCGAGCGGTTGACCGCGAAATTCGACCTGACCCTGGTGTTGCAGGAGACCGAGGAAGGACTGCGTGGCGGTCTGGAATACGCGCACGACCTGTTCGACGAAACCACGATCATGCGCTTCGGCGACCACTTCGCCCGATTGCTCGAGCAGGTGGTCGTGCAGCCGCAGGCGAGCCTCGACCGATTCGAGATCCTGGGCGGTACCGAGCGCGATCAGTTGCTGACGACGTGGAACGCGACCGCGGCCGACTATCCGCACGAACGCAGCCTGCACGGTTGGTTCGAGGAACAGGTAAGGCGTGTGCCGGATGCGGTGGCGGTTGCCCAGGGCGACCAATCGTTAAGCTACCTGCAGCTGGATCGGCGGTCCAATCAGTTGGCACGGCATCTGGTCCAGATGGGCGTGGGCCCAGAGGCGGTGGTGGCATTGTTCGTGCCTCGCTCGCTCGAGATGCTCGTCGGCGTACTGGGCGTCCTCAAATCGGGTGCCGCGTACTTGCCCATCGATCCCTCGACGCCGGCGGAGCGGATCGCGTTCATGCTGCACGATGCCCGGGTGCCCATCCTGCTCACGCACAGCGAGCTGGAGGAGCGACTGCCCTCCCATGCCAGCCGTGCCATTTTCCTTGACCTGGATTGGGCCGCCATCGCCCGCAAGAGCGAGCAGGCGCCGGAGGTGTCGGTGCGCCCGGACAATGCGGCGTACATGATCTATACGTCGGGCTCCACGGGTCATCCCAAGGGCGTGTCGGTCTCGCATCGCAGCGCGTCCGCCTCGCTGAGCGCGCGGTTGGGTCATTACGGTGCCGATGTCCCCACCATGTTGCTGATGCCGTCGATCGCCTTCGACAGTTCGATCGCTTCGATCTTCTGGACGTTGGCCCTCGGTGGTGAGCTCGTGTTACCGCAGGAAACGGAATATCGCGATGTCGAGCGCCTTGCACAGATCGCAGCCCGGCGTAATGTCACGCACTGGCTGAGTACCCCGTCGTTGTACCAGGCGCTTTTCGAAGTGGCGGTGTATCCGCCCTCGCTACGGACCGTTGTGGTGGCGGGCGAGGAACTGCCTCCGTCGCTAGGGCGCCTGCATTTCGAAATGGCGCCTGCCACCCAGTTGCACAACGAATACGGACCGACGGAGGCCTCCGTATGGAGCACGGTGGCACGTCTGGAAGCGTCCGCGTTCGCCGACGCGGCCGAACGTCGCTCGTCGATCGGACGGCCGATCCAGAATACGCGGCTGTACGTGCTGGACGCACACCATCGCCCGGTACCGGTGGGCGTGCTGGGCGAGCTATACGTCGGCGGCGCCGGTGTCGCACGCGGCTACGTGAACCAACCGTCGCTGACGGCCCAGCGATTCATCGCCAACCCGTTCGGCGAGGCGGGTAGCCGGCTGTACCGCACCGGCGACCTGGTGCGCTACCGGGCGGACGGTGATCTCGAATTCCTCGGACGCATCGACCGGCAGGTGAAGATCCGTGGCTACCGCATCGAGCTGGGCGAGATCGAGGCCGCGTTGACCGTCTGTCCGGGAGTGGCGCAGGCCGCGGTGATTGATCGCACGGACGAGGCGGGCCACAAGCGACTGGTGGCCTACGTGGTGGCGCAACCGGCCCAGGAGCTGGTTACCGACGAGCTGTACGAGCAGCTGCGGCGGGGATTGCCGGAGTACATGGTGCCTGCGGTCATCATGCCCCTGGCGCAATGGCCCCTGACCCGCAACGGCAAGCTGGATCGGGCGGCCTTGCCCGAGCCGGACCTGCAGGGACAGCGGCAGGCCAGCTACGTCGCACCACGCACCGAGCGAGAACGGGCGTTGTGCCGCATCTGGGCGCAGGTGCTGCGCCTGCCGCAGGTGGGGATCGGCGACAACTTCTTCGAGTTGGGTGGTCACTCGCTGCTCATGGTGAGCGTGATCAAGACGATCAAGGCCGAACTCGGCCTCGACGCCCCGATCGTCGCCTTGTTCAAGTACCCGACCGTGGCGGAGCTGGCCGGGCATCTGGCAAGCGGCGACAACGACGACGATCTCGAACGCGGCCAGCTCGACGCGCGTGCGCTGCGACAGCGCCGCAGCTCGGTGGTCAGAAAACATACCGGTACGCCGGTCGTATCGACCGATCAGGGAGACGCAGATGAATGAGCACGCGAACGACTCGCAAGCGATCGCGATCATCGGGATGGCGGGACGCTTTCCCCGCGCGAACAGCGTCGATGCCCTGTGGGACCTGCTCAAGAGCGGTCGCCATGCATTCATCCCGCTGTCGGACGAGGCGTTGGCGGCAGCGGGAGTGGATCCCGCGCTGATCGGGAATCCGAACTACGTCAAGTCATGCGTGAAACTGGACGATTTCGACCGGTTCGACGCCGGATTCTTCGGCTACAGCCCGCGCCAAGCCACCAGCCTCGACCCGCAGGGGCGTGTGTTCCTGGAATGCGCCTGGGAGGCGCTCGAGCATGCCGGTTACGACACCAGTCGTTATGAGGGGGTCATCGGCATCTTCGCCGGCTGCGGCACCAACACGTATCTCTACACGCACCTGCACGAAATCATCGCGGCAAACTCCGGCAACTGGCACCAGACGACGCTGGATGGGGAAAAGGATTTCCTGACCATGCGCACCTCGTACAAGCTCGGGCTGAACGGCCCCAGCATGTCCGTGCAAACCGCCTGCTCCAGTTCGCTGGTGGCGGTGCATCTGGCCTGCCAGAGCCTATTGACGTTCGAAAGCGACATCGTGCTGGCGGGTGGCGTGTCGATCAAGCTCAACCAGGACAGCGGCTACGTTTACGAAGAGGGCGGCATCGTTTCGCGCGACGGCTATTGCCGCGCCTACGATGCGGATGCCAGCGGAGCGGTGGCCGGAAGCGGCTGCGGCATCGTGGTGCTCAAGCGACTGGACGAGGCGCTGAACGACGGCGACGAGATACATGCCGTCATCCGCGCCACCGCCGTCAACAACGACGGTTCCGACAAGGTCGGTTTTACCGCCCCGGGCGTCAAGGCGCAGGCACGGTTGATCGCTTCGGCGCTGTCGTTCGCCGAGCTGACGCCGCGTGACATCGGCATGCTCGAGGGACATGGCACGGGTACCGTGCTGGGCGACGCCGTCGAGCTCGCCGCCTTGGGCGAGGCGTTCGGCGAGACCGGTGGCGTGAGCCGCTGGTGCGCGTTGGGCTCCATCAAAACCAACATCGGCCATCTGGACACCGCGGCCGGCATCGCCGGACTGATCAAGGCGACGTTGTGTCTGAAACACCGGCATTTCGTGCCGTCGCTTCACTTTGCGCGACCGAACCCGACGCTGGATACGGCGGACAGTCCGTTCTTCGTTAACACGTCTTATCGTCCATGGCCTGAGGCCGCAGGTCGGCCGCGCCGCGCGGGTGTCAGCGCCTTCGGCATGGGGGGAACCAACGCCCATGCGATCCTCGAGGAGCCGCCGCAGCGGGTGCCACACGCCGACGCACCGACGGCGCAGTTGTTCCCGCTGTCCGCGCACGGCGCCGACGCCTTGCGACAGCTCTGCGTCAGGCTCGCGGAGCATATCGAAGCGCGACCGGAGCTGGACCTGGTCGACATCGCATACACCTTGCAGGTCGGCCGTCGGCGCTTCGCCCATCGCCGCGTGATCGTCGCTGCGACGCGGCAGGAACTGATCGTCGCATTGCGCGAACCGCCGCGCGCCGAAGACACCCTGCACGATCAGCACACGAACCTTCCGGTGATGTTCCTGTTTCCGGGACAGGGTTCGCAGCGCTCCGGCGCCATCAAGGCGCTGTACAACACCGAGCCTTTCTTCCGCACCTGCGTCGATGAATGCGCCGCGTTGTTCCAGGCCCGACTTGGATTCGATATCCGACCGTTCATCTGCAAATCCGACGTACAGGACAGCGCGTTGCCGCTCGACGACACGCTGGTGACCCAGCCGGCGGTGTTCACCTTGAGCTACAGCCTGGCACGGCTGTGGAGGCATTGGGGCGTGCGCGCCGCGGGATTGGCCGGCCACAGCGTCGGTGAGTACGTCGCTGCCTGCGTGGCCGGCGTGTTCTCGTTGAAGGACGGCGTTGCGTTGCTGTCACGGCGGGCCGAGTTGGTGCATGACCTGCCCGGTGGCGCCATGCTGGCCGTGCGCCTGTCGGCGGATGCGGCGCGTTCGTGGCTGACGGGGACGCTGGCCCTGGCGTCCGTCAATTCCGGCTCTCAATGCGTGATAGCCGGGCCCACCGAGGAGATCGATGCGTTGGCCGAAGCGCTGGACAAGGCCGGTATCGAACGTCACCGGCTATCGGTTTCGCATGCGTTCCATTCGGCCATGATGGAACCTGCGATGGGTGGTCTGGAGGCGGCGGCCCGCGCATGTGGCCTCGCGTCGCCATCGCTGCCCTATGTCTCATGCCTGAGCGGCCAGCCCGCGGGCTCGGACGTCGTCGACCCGGCGTTCTGGTCTCGCCACTTGCGTGAGCCGGTGAATTTCCAGGCCGCCGCAGCCCATCTCATGGCGGATGGACCGACCATCCTTCTCGAGGTCGGCAGCGGTCAGGCATTGGGTACCCTGGCCCGGCAGCAGTCTCCGGCGGATGCGGCGCACGCCAGCGTGGCCTCGTTGCCCGGTGGGGGCGACACCGATCGGGCGATGCTGTTGGCTCAGCTCGGGCGGTTGTGGTGCCTGGGCGCGGACATCGACTGGAGCGTCTTCCATCGCGGTACGCCGCGTCGGCGCGTCGGTCTGGTTGCGTATCCCTTTCAGCGTCAGCGCTACTGGATTCAGGCCGCGCCACGCGAGCAACGGTCCATTCCCGACGCGCTGCCGCTCGTCGCGTTTGCGGACGAGGAGCCGGACACGTCGCCGACAGAAGACTGGAATGCCATCGAAGCGGCCATTGTCGAGCTGTGGCGGCTTGCGCTCGGGGTTCAGTCGGTTCGTCGCGCGGACACGTTCATGGCGCTGGGCGGCGATTCGCTGACCGCCGCACGGGTGATCACCCGCCTGCGCGACAACTACGGCGTGAAGATCGCGCCGAAGGTGCTCATTTCCGCCAATGGAACAATCGAGACGCTCGCGTTGGCCGTGATGGAACAGTTGGCCGACGAACTCTATGAAACGCCTTCCCATGAACTGAACGGTGCGGAAGAGTGAACGACAATCGCGTAAATCGCCTCGCGCATCTGACGCCGGATCAACTCAAGCAACTGGCCGGCCGGTTGAGCGCCCGCCGCGAGGCGACGTCAGCGTCAACGTCGCTGGCCGGCCAGCGACGGGCAGGGGAGAGCGTGCCGCTGTCCTATGCGCAGGAGCGGTTGTGGCTGGTCGAGCAGATGGGGCTGGTCGGCACGGCGTATCACATGTCGATGGCGCTTCGGCTCGACGGTGCCTTGGACGAGAAGGCGCTGGAACGCAGCTTCCGCGAATTGCTGCGCCGACACGAGAGCTTGCGCACGCGGTTCGAATCCGTCGACGGGCAGGCGCGCCAGGTGATCGATGCGGTGGACTTCACGCTCCGGCGATGGGAACTCGATGCGTTCCCTGCCGAGGACGAGGCATCGGTATTGAAGGCGTTCACGCAGCACGCGTTCCAGCAACCGTTCGATCTGGCGCGTGGGCCGTTGTTCCGTGCGTCCCTATTGCGCCTCGGCGAGCAACGGCATGCGTTGTCGATCGCGATGCATCACATTGTGTCGGACGGTTGGTCGAATGGGATCCTGCTGAGCGAATTGACCATGCTCTACCAGGCCTATAGCCGCGGCCAGACGTCGCCGTTGGCCGAGCCGACGGCGCAATACGCCGACTTCGCGCTGTGGCAGCGGCGCTCGCTCGGCGGTGAAGCGCTTTCCGTCCAGCTCTCTTACTGGAAGGCGAAGCTGGCAGGCGCGCCGGTCCTGCTCGAACTACCGACCGATCGTCCTCGCCCGGTAGTTCCCAGCCATCGCGGTGGCGTGCATCGGATGGCGCTGTCCAAACCGGTGAGCGAGGCGCTGGCGGCACTGGCGCGCAGCGAAGGTGCAACGCTGTTCATGCTGCTGCTGGCGACGTTCCAACTGCTGCTTTCGCGCTGGAGCGGGCAGGGCGACGTGGTGGTGGGCACGACCACGGCAGGGCGTACCCATCCCAAGGCGGAGAGTCTGATCGGCCTTTTCGTCAACGCGTTACCGCTGAGGACGCGGATCGAGGAAGGGTGCAGCGTTCTCGATCTGCTGCGACAGGTGCAGGAAACCGCGCTCTCGGCATACGCGCACCAGGACCTGCCTTTCGAAAAGCTGGTGAAAGAACTCGCGCCAAGCCGCGATCTATCGCGTCAGCCGATTTTCCAGGTACTGATGGAATGGCGCGGCATCGAGACGAGCGAATTGCGGCTTGGCGAGTTGCGGCTGCAACCGATTGCCGGAGAGCACGTCACCGCCAAGTTCGATTTGACCTTGGTCATGGAAGAACGGGCAGATGGCTTGAGCGGCGCCCTGGAGTACGCATCCGACCTATTCGACGCGTCGACCATCGAGCGCCTCGCCGCTCATTTCATCCGACTGCTGGAGCAGGTTGCCGAACGACCGCAGGCACGCCTCGACCAGCTCGACATGTTGGGACCAGGCGAACGCGAGATGCTGCTGACGCAATGGAACGATACCGATGCGCCGTTGGGGCAGGCCTGTTTCCATGACGCGTTCGCGGCGCAGGCGCGATTGACCCCCGATGCGCCAGCGGTGATCGAAGGAACGCGGCAGCTGAGCTACGAGCAGCTGGATCGCCAGGCCAACCGGTTGGCCCAGCATCTGCGTGCGCTGGGCGTGGGTCCGGAAGTGGTGGTCGCGCTGTGCCTGCCGCGCGGGCTCGACATGATGGTGACCGTCCTGGGCATCCTGAAAGCGGGCGGTGCCTACCTGCCGATCGATGCCAGCTATCCCACTCAGCGCATGGCGTTCATGCTGGAGGATTCGCTCGCCGCCGTACTCGTTACGGTGGAGGCGCTGGAGGATCGGCTACCCGCCTATCGCGGTCGGCTCGTGTTGCTGGACTACGACGCCGCGACGATCGCCCGCCGCTCCGAGGATCCGCCGGCGGCGGCGTTGGGGCCGAACCATCCCGCTTACGTGATCTATACCTCCGGATCCACCGGCAGGCCCAAGGGCGTGGTGGTGTTGCACGGCGGTCTGCGCAACTACACGCAATGGGCGGCACAGACCTATCCGGTGGAGCAGGGCGAAGGGGCGGCGGTCACCACGTCGCTGTCGTTCGACGCGACGGTGACCAGCCTGTTCCTCCCGCTGCTTCGGGGCAAGGCGACGACGCTGCTGCCGGAAGGCGACGAATTCAACGCACTGAGCGCTGCGTCGGGACAGCGTTTCAGCCTGCTTAAACTCCCCCCCGCGCAGCTGAGCCTGCTCAATCCGCTGCTGACCGATCGCATCGACGTGGACCTGGCGCGCTGTCTCGTGCTCGGCGGTGAAGCACTCAATCCGGCGACGGTAGCCGACTGGTTCGCGCGCGCGCCGGGTTCCTACATCGTCAACGAATACGGCCCCACGGAAACCGTGGTCGGCTGCACCTATCACGAGCTGTGGCCCGAGACGCCAATCAAGGCCTCGATCCCGATCGGGCGACCGATCTGGAACACCCAGGTCTACGTGCTGGATGCGTCGCTGCGTCCCGTACCCGTGGGCTTGCCGGGCGAACTCTACATCGGCGGCGCCGGACTGGCGCGCGGCTATCTCAATCGCCCCGCGTTGACGGCGGAGCGTTTCATCGCGCATCCATTCGGAGCGCCCGGCAGCCGGCTGTATCGCACCGGCGACCTGGCCCGCTGGTTGCCCGACGGCCGACTGGATTACCTGGGCCGGGTCGATCACCAGGTCAAGCTGCGCGGTTTCCGCATCGAGTTGGCGGAGATCGAAAGCGTCCTGGCCAGGCATCCCACGGTGGCACAGGCCGCGGCGATGGTGCGCGAGGACCGGCCCGGACAGAAGCACTTGGTCTGCTACGTGGTCGGGAACGCCGGCCATGTCGTCGATACCAGCAAACTCCGGCAGTTCCTGGCCGAACAGTTGCCCGAGTACATGGTGCCCAGCGCCATCGTGTTGTTGTCACAGCTGCCGCTCAACACTAACGGCAAGATCGACTTCAAGGCGATGCCAGCACCGGGGGCCGAAGCATCGAGCTACCGCGCACCACGTACCGAGGTGGAACGGATCCTGGCGGATCTGTTCGCGGAGTTCCTCGACTTGGAACGCGCGGGCATCGACGACAACTTCTTCGACCTGGGGGGCGACAGTTTCGCCTCGATCCAGTTGGTCAGCCGCGCACGCAAGCAGGGCCTGATTCTCACGCCACGGGACATCTTCAAGCATCAGACCGTGGCTGCGCTGGCGGGCAGCGTGACGATCGACGATTGCGCGCCCGACGACCGGGCAGCCAGCCCGGCATCCTGCAGCGATGGTAGCGTGCCGTTGCTGCCCGTGCAGCGAATCGCCCTGAGCTTGTGGGACGACGAGATCGACGCCCTCGTGTCCAGCTATTGCTATGAACTTGGTCGCCCGACGTCGGCGTTGTCGCTACGCCAGGCGCTGGGACTCCTGGTGGAACGGCACGACGCATTGCGGCTGAAGATAGGCAGGACAGAAGAAGGGCAGTGGGATCAACGGCTGTTGGACGTCGTTCCCGCGCCGGATTCCCTGTGCCGCGTCGTCGACCTGAGCGCGATGGACGAGGCGCAAGCCGCCGTCCTGATGGCGCAGCAGATCCTGGTGCTGCACGACGAGATCGACGTGGCGAAAGGTCGCCTTCTGCAAGCCGCGCTGTTCGAATTCGGCCCAGGACGGTCACAGCGACTGGCGATGGTGGTGCACCATTTCGCGAACGACGTCGTGTCGTATCCGATCCTGCTGGAAGAACTGCATGAGCTGTATTCGCACGTCGAACGGAAGACCGTGGCAACGCCGTTCTCAGGGACATCGTTCGCCAAATGGGCCGCTACCGTCGCCGCTCGCTTCCCTTCGGTGCCGGAGGGGCGCACGGAATTTTCGATGACGGTATCGCAGCGCCTTCCGCTGGATCGCCCGGGTGGCCACAACACCGTCGCTTCGATACGGCGTTTGGTCGAACCGTTGCCGGAGTTCGACACGAGGGCGATGGCACGCGTCGCGCTCGCGGTCGGGCTGAAGCTGGAGGATCTATGCCTGCTTGCGCTCGCACACGCCCTGCAGGCATGGACCGGAGACGCCCGCCCGAGCATCGAGCAGCTGAGGCATGGCCGCGAGCCGCTGGGCGCGACGGTCGACGTATCGCGATCGTTGGGATGGTTCACGACGGGCGTGCCGATGCCCATCGACCTGACCGGCCCACGCGATCTGCCGAGCCTGGCGAGGCAGGTGCAGGCTCTGTACGCTCGTGCGGACCTCCATGGCTTGGCGTATTGGGCGGAAGCGGCGAACAGGCTGGCGAACGGCCTGGGTTGGGAGGCATGTCCCGTTTGCTTCAATCATCAGGGCGAGCGCGTCACCGGAGACTCACCGCGCGAGGCCTGGTTGCGCCGAATCGCCTCGCCGGAAGGTGGCCCGTCGCCGGTGTCCGACCGTGCGCGACGCCGCAACGTGATCGAACTGCAAACGGCCTCCATCGACGGCCTGCTGCATGCCACCTGGATCTACAGCGACAACCTGCACGCGGAAGAAAGCGTGCGTGGATTGGCGCGCCGTTTTCGCGCCGCCCTGTTGGACATCGCCTCGACCGAATCGTTGACGACCATGAAAAATAACCTTGAGAGGGAGTATCTATGAAGCGAGTGAACGGTAACCCGGCAGCCGCCGCCCCCGCGGAAGCGTCCATGGCGGACAAGTGGTACCTGCGTCCGGAGGTGAAGGTCGAGCCCCTGATGAACGGTTGGCCCGTATGGCCGCACCTGCTGCCGCCACTGCAATACGCCATGAACCTGGCCAACCGACAGTTGCCGAACCTGAAGTCGTTCGTTGCCAGCCCATGGGTGCACATCGCGGCCTCCGAGGATCCGAGCATGCTCGGTGGACCGTTCGTGTGCCTGGCCGAATCCGACGTTCCCGCAGTACGCGAGATGATCAACGACATAGGCGAGCGTGGCAGCGAGCTGCTTACGATCGCCAGCGACTTCCACGAACTGGACCAGAAGCTGCAGAGCGCGGCCAAGGGTCATGCCCTGGATGAGTTCTACGGTCAGGTGCCCGCGTCCCTGCGTGGCATGCTCGAGCTGACCTACGACGTCAACAGCCACCCGCGAATCCGGCTATTCGAGGAGTTGGCTTACGCGAAATGGAAGGAGCACACGATTCCCCTGCAGGAGATCTGCGTACACACAATGCCCGCTAGCGAACGGCCGTTCTTCATGAGCACGCCGCTGCTGAAGACGCCGGATAGGGAAATCATGAAAATGCCGTTCCTGGACGACAGCATCGACGTGCTTTCACGCATGCGATTTTCTCCGTTGTCGACCGAAGAGATCAAGCGTCTCCTGCCTGCGGAGCTCTCCACCGAGGCGAATTTCGAACGTTTCTTCACCACCGACGTTCCGATGCGCAATGCGCCGAGATATACCGGTGAAGGCGTACGACTGCGTTACTTCGGACATGCTTGCGTACTGGTCGAAACGGCCTCGATGTCTCTGCTCATCGACCCGCTCACCGCTTGGGAAAAGGACGATGCTGAGGCAACCCTAACCTTCGCGGACCTGCCGGACCACATCGATTACATGGTACTGACCCACGGCCATCAGGATCACCTGGTGCCCGAGATGTTGTTGCAGCTTCGCTCGCGCATCGGCGAGGTGATCGTCCCGCGCAACGATGCCGGCAGCATCGCCGATCCGTCACTGAAGCTGATCCTGAAGGAACTGGGCTATCGGAAGATCACCGTGGTCGATCCGCTCGACGCACTGCCTGTGCCGGATGGGGAGATCACCAGCCTTCCATTCACCGGCGAGCACTCGGGGCTCGACGTGCAGAGCAAGCACTGCCTGCTGGTCAAGCTGTTCGACCGCAGGTTTTTGTTTATGGCCGACTCGGACACGGCCGATGCGCAGGTGTTCGATCTACTGTCGGATACATTGGGTCGCATCGACGTGGTGTTCCTCGGCATGGAATGCGACGGCGCGCCCCTCACATGGCTATACGGACCGCTGCTGAGCCGTCAGCCTAGCCGAAGGGAAGATGAGTCGCGCAAGCTTTCGGGCTCGAATTTCGAGCGCGCACGCGAAGCCGTGGGCCGGATAAAGCCGTCCCGGGCTTATGTTTACGCCATGGGACAGGAGCCATGGTTAAGAGGCTTGATGGGCCTGCAGTACACGCCGGAGAGCATTCAGATCACCGAGTCCAACAAGTTCGTGAAACATTGCATGGAAAACGGCATGGAGTCCGAACGGCTTTACGGATGCGCCGAACTCATACTGTGACTTTTTCGGATCTCATTCAGGTGCGACGTCATAGGTGAAAAGTAAACCAGGTTGGATCGGGAGGGTCGTCCTGATCGAGCCACTCACCTGGCAAACCTGGCGTGCCAATTAGAAGGGAGGTGGCATGTTTTTTTACTATTTGAGGCTCGCACTATCCGCTTTCCAGAAAAATGTCCTGATTACGCTATTGATGATTTTGGCGATAGGATTTGGAGTTGGTGCATCCATGACAACTTACGCTGTGTTCAAGGCAGTGTCGGGAGATCCTATTCCAGGGAAATCGACTAAATTATTTATCCCCCAGATCGATATATGGGGGCCAGGTATGGCTCAGCAAACTAACGGTCAGCCACCCGATGCCTTGAGCTACATCGATGCCAAGGCGCTGATTTCCGCCCATAAGGGTAGGCATGAGTCACCCATCTATCCGGTATCGCCGTCGGTGGTCCCCCACGTGGCACAGCTTCATCCCATAAATATCGATGGCCATGCCGTATATGGCGATTTCTTCTCTATGCTGGATGTTCCTTTTGTGTATGGCTCCGGCTGGGGTGCTGAAGACGACAAGCGTCATGCGCCTGTCGCCACGATCAGTAGCAGCCTTAACAATAAGTTATTCGCGGGCATAAACAGCGTGGGAAAGACCATAAATCTGGATGGGAGAGAATATACGATCATGGGCGTGATGGGCGATTGGAGTCCGCAGCCAAGATATTACGATGTGATCAATACAGGCGGATTTTCAAGCAAAAGCGATGATGTATTCATCCCGTTCAACCATGCTATCGACGTGGAGATGCCCATCAATGGGACGGTCAATTGCAGCGTCCATCCCACCGAGCCTGGCATCCAGGGTCTGCGTAATGCTGGCGGCTGTGCGTGGATCAGCTACATGGTCGAGTTGGATGACCCTCTATCGCGGGACCAATACAGCCAATTCCTGTATAACTATTCGAAAGAGCAGCAGTACAGCGGTCGCTTCAATTGGGCTCCCAACAACCGACTCCGCGATCTTCCTGCATGGCTTGACTTCCAGCATGTTGTACCGAGCGATACCAAGGTCTCCCTATTCGTGGCGATCGGCTTGTTGGTAGTCTGTTTGGTAAACACCGCGGGACTACTAAACGCAAAATTATCGCATCGACGCGGAGAAGTCGCCGTGCGCCGTGCCTTGGGCGCGCCCCTCAGTCAGATCTATAAGCAGTTCCTCACAGAAGCCGGCACCATTGGTGCGGCAGGTGGCTTGCTGGGCATCATATTCACCGTACTCGGTGTGAGAAGTATCGGATGGGTATTGCCAAAGAACATTTCTGATATAGCCCATGTGGATCTTCCACTGTTGGTGCTTACCCTTATCGTCGCCATAGTGTCGACGCTGTTGGCTGGAATGTATCCCACCTTCTCGGCATCGCGCGTCCAGCCTGCACTTCAACTAAAGGCTGGGTGAATTCAATCGAGGTTCGCCATAATGAATATACCGCCCGTAATATCGGCTCTTCGTAAGCATAGGACCGGCGCCATAATGATCGCTTTGCAGATCGCCTTCACGTTGGCCATCGTATGCAATGCATTGTTCATCATTGGTCAGCGGATAGATCGCATCGAGAGAGCTACTGGTATCAATGAGGAAAATTTGTTCGTGATAAACCAGCAGTGGGTGGGCTCACCCAATCCGGCGACGCCAGAAGGGCTGAAATCGCTGGATACCATGTTGCGAGCGGATGTTCTGGCGTTGCAGCAATTGCCGGATGTGTCGTCGGTTTCATCTGTAAATTCGCTTCCTCTTCTAGGCAAGCATTTTCGTTTAGGTGGCTTGGGTCTCGGTCCCGATCAGAGGCAAGCCACAGCGGAAACGGTTTATTACTTCGGCGGGGAAGAGATGCTGTCGACCCTGGGACTCCGCCTGATAGAAGGACGTTCCTTTAATTCCGATGAGATGAAATATCAAGGTGCTCATGACCCCATTGTAGTTCCGGTCGTTATAGTGACGAGCGCCCTCGCAAAAACGTTATTTCCACAAGGATCCGCCGTCGGAAAAGTTGTTTATCTCGACGGTGGATCCGAACCAAGCACAATTGTGGGGGTGCTGGATCGACTGCAGTCGCCCGCGGTCGAAAGTTGGGCGAACAGTTTTGCATGGAATTCGACTTTGATACCGAACAGAGCTCCCGCCAATTACAGCAGCTACGTCGTTCGTGCACGACCTGGACGGTTGGATTCGGCCATGAAAGCCGTAAAGCCGGCGCTTTACAAAATCAACCCTTTGCGCGTACTCGATCAAGATAGCGTCAAGAGTTTCTCGGATGTAAGAAAGGAGGCGTACCGTACCGACATAGGCATGGCTATCTTGATGAGCATAATTTCTTTCATGCTTTTGTCTGTCACCGCGGCAGGTATCATCGGAGTGAGCGGGTTCTGGGTTTGGCAGCGTTACAAGCAGATCGGTGTGCGCCGCGCGTTGGGGGCGAGGAAGATTGACATCTTGATGTATTTTCAGATCGAAAATATCGTCATCACACTTGCGGGTGCGATCGTCGGCGCGTTGCTGGCCGTTGGGTTGAATATAGTTCTTATCTCTCATTACGAGATGGACCGGCTGCCCATTGCGTACATATTGAGCGGGTTTGTCATCGTACTTGTTCTTGGCCAGTTTGCGTCGTACGTGCCAGCCAGTCAGGCGGCCAAGATTCAACCGACGGCAGCCATGAGGGTATAGTTAGGTTCGCGGAGCGGTAGAATCCGTCCAGACGTGGACAATCCAAGCTGTACTTTATGACGCTCGCTGGCGCGGCGATCCCCACGGGCTGGCGCGCTGGCAGCAACCTTGTAGGCCTCTTTCCAGGCCAGCGGCGGTAATTACGGCAGTCGTCGGTTGAGCGCCAGACTGAAGGACCAGGGCCTTCACGCTTTGCCAGTGGTGGTCAACGTCATGGGACGGCGCTTCAAGCCCACTACACCCGACCAAGCCTGGAGAGCTCGACGCCCGCCTTTCGCATGTTATCCGCGTGCCGAGAGCACCGCATGCGACAGGATCTCCAGGCCCTCGTGCAGCAACGCATCGGGCGTGGTCAAAGGGGCCATGACTTTCAGCACCTCGCCGCGCGACCCTGCGGTTTCGATCACCAGTCCGTTGCGGAATGCGTATGCGCTGGCGGAGGCAGCAAGTTCGCGCGTGCGCAGGTCAAGCCCCATGAACATGCCGCGTCCCTTGACCCGGGCTTGCGGCACGTGCTCCGCCATGCGTGTCAGCGCCTGGGTCATGATCTGGCCACGCCTGTCGATCTGCGTGCAGAGCGCATCGTCTGTCCAGAATTTGCGCAGCGCCACGGTCGCGGTGAGCATGGCATGGTTGTTGCCGCGGAAGGTGCCGGTGTGTTCTCCGGGAAGCCAGCTGTCGTGCTCGGGAGCCACCAACAACAGCGAAAACGGCAAGCCGAGGCCTGACAACGATTTGGACAATGCAATCAGGTCGGGAACCAGTTCCTGGCCGTCGAAACTGAAGAAATTTCCGCAGCGTCCACATCCGGCCTGGATATCGTCGACGATCGTCAACGCGCCATGACGGCGAGCGGCCGCGAACACCCTCTGCAACCAGGGTGTGGACGCGACGTTGAGTCCGCCTTCGCCCTGAACCAGTTCCAGCACGATCGCCGCAGGTGGGTCGATCCCGCTGGAAGGATCGTCGAGCAGCGCATCGAGCAAGACGGCGCTGTCGACTCCGGTGCCGGGGTAGCCATCGTACGGTAGCCGGGTGACGCCGCCATGCGGCAGGTCCATGCGGTGGTGGCGGCTACCGGTGGCGGCCAGCGCTCCCATCGACAGGCCGTGGTAGGCATTGCTGAAGGCGATGACGTTGTGACGTCCGGTGCGTTTGCGCGCCAGTTTGAGTGCGGCCTCGATCGCATTGGCGCCGGTCGGGCCGGTGAACTGCAGCCGGTACGAGAGCCCGCGCGGCTGCAGGATGTGCGCGACGAAGGCGTCGATGAAGTCGTGCTTGGTCTGCGAATGCAGGTCCAGCGACATCGCCAGGCCGCCATCGCGCAGGTGCGCGACCAGTGCCTCGGTCATGTCCGGGTCGTTGTGACCGTAATTGAGTGCGCCGCAGCCGGCGAGAAAGTCGATGTAACGGCGTCCCTGCGCATCGAACAGCTCACTGCCCGCACCGCGGACGAATAGCACGTCGAACGCGCGGCAATAGCTGCGCACATTGGATTCATGGTGCTGAAACAGTTGGCGAGGGTCGTTCATATCGGTCTCGATTCGTGACAGCAACATCCCATCCCAGGAAGGCTGGATGCGTCGATCCCGCGTCCGTCCTGCTTGCCCGATGCTGGCGGCGAGCGACGTTGTGGGCCACGTCGCATCCGCCAGCGGTCAACGGTTGCCATAGGCCGCGGCAGGCGCTGGCTGCCGAGTGGTGGATGCCGGCCTTTTTACGGCGATGCTCGGCCGGCATCTTGACTGGCCGTGACGCGCGTTTGTCTGCGGCGTAGCCGGTTGGCCTGCTGCGATGCATGGGCATGTGCGCCGTATTGTGGTCATCTGCGCGCGTTAGGCTCGCACGATGCAGACCCTGACCTGCCTGGACGATATTCAAGCCTTGGCGCGTAGCCGGGTGCCGCGCATGTTCTACGACTATGCGACCGCCGGTAGCTGGTCGCAATCGACAGTGCAGGCCAATCGCCGCGATTTCGATGCGCTTGCGCTGCGCCAGCGCATCGGTTGCGATGTTTCGCTACGCAGCACGGCCACGCTCATGCTCGGGCAGCCGGTGGCGATGCCGGTCGCGCTGGCGCCGACCGGACTGGCTGGCCTGATCCGCGCCGATGGCGAGATTCTCGGTGCGCGCGCGGCCGAGGCGTTCGGCGTGCCGTTCGTCTTGTCGACGATGAGCATCTGCTCGCTGGAGCAGGTCTGCGCGAGTGTGCGCCAGCCTTGCTGGTTTCAGCTCTATCCGCTGCGTGATCGAGGCATCGTCGCGGCGTTGATCGAGCGTGCGACCGTCGCCGGTTGCAGCACGTTGATGGTGACGATGGATGTGCCGTTCCTGGGCCAGCGCCATGCCGATCTTCGCAACGGGCTGAGCGTGCCACCTCGCTTGCGGCCCGCTGTGCTGCTGGATTTCCTCAGCCATCCGCGCTGGGCACTGGGAATGTTGCGCACGCCCCGCCGTTGCTTCGGCAATCTGCTCGAGTACGCGCCTGGTCGAGGCGATCTGCAGACGCTTGCGGAGTGGACCGCTCGCCAGTTCGACGCCAGCCTGGGGTGGGACGACCTGGCCTGGATCAGAAGCCGCTGGGGTGGGAGGCTGGTGGTGAAGGGCGTGCTCGATGCGGAAGATGCGCGGCAGGCATTGGCGGCCGGCGCCGACGCGTTGGTGGTCAGCAATCACGGAGGGCGACAACTGGATGGGGCTGTTTCGAGCCTTCGCGCCCTGCCTGCGATCGCCGAACTCGCCGTCGGCCGCGCCGAGGTGCACATGGACAGCGGCATCCGCTGTGGCCAGGACGTGCTCAAGGCGCTGGCACTCGGGGCGTGCGGTACCTATATCGGCCGTGCTTGGCTGTATGGGCTCGGCGCGCTGGGCGAGCAGGGCGTGGCACGGGTGTTGACGTTGATCCAGCGCGAACTGGAATTGACGATGGCGTTGTGCGGACGGACCCGGATCGCGGAGATCGATCGCTCGGTCGCGCTGGATTGATTGCATCCGGCGCAGCGCTTTCAACTGATGGACGCCCAGGAACCGCGTCTTCACCACAGCAATGGAGATCGCGTGGCGGCTCTGCTTGCGTTGTGCCTGCTTTGCCCGAATGCGCATTATCGGGCAACGGGGGTATTGAGGGGGCTATTACGGAAGGCTGGGCGCCAACTGGCGCAGGCCATTGCCCGCATGCAGTCGATGGCGCACGAATCGCGCGAACCGCGCGATGCCTTCGGCGATCCGGTCGGTTGCCACGTTGCTGTAGGCAAGCCGTACTTGCTGGCGGCAACTGCCATCGATCGCGAAGAAGCACAGCGGCATCACCAGTACGCCGCACTCGCGCGCGCAACACGCGGCTTCTTCGGCGGCGAACACGAACGGCAGCGTGACGACCAGGAAGAAACCGCCTGCCGGAACGTTCCAATGGATCTGCGGGGTCATTTCGCCCAGTTCGTGCGCCAGGCATTCCAGCATGCGGTCGCGATTGTGCCGGTACAGGGCACGCGGGGCCTCGATCAAGGCCGCCAGGCTGCCGCCGTGTTCGAGCAGCACGCCACCGACGATGGCTTGGGTGACCTGGCTGGTGTTGAGCGTTCCGAAACTCTTGCGCCGTATCAGCGCCTGGTGCAGGGCGCCTGCCGCTGCCGCACTGCCCAATAGCGTCGGTGGCAGCAGCAGGAAGCCCACGCGCAGGCCTGGGCACAGCGTCTTGGAGTAGGTGCCCAGATAGATGACGCAACCATGGCTGTCCAATGCGCGCATCGTGGGTACGCGTTCTGCCTCGAACGCAAACAGCCCGTAGGGATTGTCTTCCAGGATGAGGATGCCGTGCGCGGCGCACAGCGCCATGATCGCCTCGCGCTGAGCGTATGGCAGTACCGTTCCGGTGGGGTTGTCGAAATCCGGCACCAGATAGAGCAGGCGCGCACGCTGCCCGGCGGCGTTCAGCGCGTCCAGCGTCTCGGCCAGTGCCTCGGCATCGGCGCGGCCGCCGCGATTGAACGCGGTGATGGCGATGCCGTGGCTGTCGGCGACTCCGGTGATGCCGATATAGGTAGGATTGCGTACCAGCACGACATCGTTCGGCTGTCGGCAAAGTTCGGTGACGCACAAGTGCAGCGCTTCCTGGCAACCCGCGGTGATCAGCATGCGATCGGTGCTGGCCGGTACGCCTTCGTCCACGGCCAACTGGGCCGCCACCAGATCGTCAACGATGCCCTGGGTGGTTCCGTACTGCGCGATCAGATCGAGTGCACCTGCCTGGCTGATGTGCTGACGCTGCGCCAAGTGCGCGGCGAAGCGCGGGACAGCACGCATCCAGGCCTGTAGATCGAAGCAGCTGTCGGTTGGACGTCCTGAAACGAACGAGATGGCGTTGGGGTGTCGGGACGACACCTCGTTGAGAAAGGTCATCACCTCCAGGCGATCGCCGCCGGCTGCTTGAGAGGCGCTTGTGCTTGGCATCGGCTGGTTCCCTGACGTGCGAGATGTTCGGTCAATAGGCGCCGCTGCGCTCCAATTGCGCGAAGAGCTCGTTGACCGATGCATCCTGGAAGCCGACTTCGCCGTTGCGTTCGATGAATTCGAAGCTCAGGCCAGTGACCTCGTCGCGTTTGGAAAAAGTCTGCCGCAGCCCCTGACCTTCGATCACGTTGGTGTCGAAAGCCAGGCCGCGCTCGCGCAGGTGCTTGGCGGTGGCGTGGGCATCGTCGACGCGCAAGGCGATATGGGCGACGCCCACGCCGTGATGCTCGATCAGTCGCGACACTTGCGATTGCGGTTCTGTACCTTGGCACAGCACGAACACGAGGTCGCCATGCTGCATCTCAGCCGAAAGCATGCCGGTTGTCTTGCCGCTGATGTGGCGTCGCCCGGTCAACGCAAAGCCGAGTTGGTCACGGAACAGCGCGATCGCTGCTTCAAGATCGTTTACGGCGAGTGCAATGTGGTCGATCTTGTGGTAACGCGGTGCATTATCGAGTTGTTGGACAATATCGGTCATCGAACGCTCCGTATGCCATCGGGGAAATATGCTGAGTTACCGACGAAAATCGCATCTTGGCAAGCGCGTGTGCGCCGACTTGCAAGATGAGTCCGTCTGCAGCGCTGCAGATAGGGGAAGACTTCAGGCGCATGCAGCGCCCAGAACCAAGGGTCAAAAAGTAATCGGCAAATAAGAAGATGCCATGACATGCATGCGTCCATATGGCGAGCCTGAGGCCGCGGTCAGCAAATTCCGGCACGAACATTATTTTTTTATTAAAATAATTTCATTTATGGATAGTTACGCAAGAAGGGCGCTTATGAAAGTATGGCGCAAATATTTTTACAAATTTAAGTTGAAATATTAACTTACGATAAATTTCAAAATTGAATAATTCCATATTCGTGATTTTGTTTTGGATGCTGTCACGGAAAGTACGCAATGCCTGCCTAGCATCCCGTGCCCACAACCTGATTCCTGAGGGGCCGGATGGGATGAATAAGTCATGCCGAGCACAAATGGAACTTTCAAGTTGCGCACCGGATGTGCGGCCTGCGTCACCGTTGGATATATTTAATTCGTTTTCCACCTCGCAAGTTCACCCAGGCGAGCGCGTGCTTCGCTGGCTCGAGTGGATGGCACGCTCGGTCGGTGCGGTCGTTGACGACACGCCCGGTCGGCACAAGTTCTCCTTCAGTGCTTCTCAATCGGCGTTCCAGGGGTCTGTCACCCAATTACGCCTTGGTGATTTACATGTTTCCAAGGTATCGGCCAGCGGACACGCGCTTGAGTTGACGCTCGGCGGCAACGCCGAGCGTCATTCCCACGTCCTGATTGCGCTGCAATTCAAGGGCGCGAGCAAGTTCGTGCACGATGGCGTGCCGTTGGAGTTGCGGGCGGGCGAGATGGCGGTATTGTCGATCCAGCGAGCGTTGAGCATCGTCAGTCAATCCAACGTCGAACAACATTTCATCTGGTTCGAGAAGCCGCGGCATGCGATCAGGATGATGGATGGCGTCGTCTCGCATCGGCGTTGCAGGCCGGCGCCGATGCAGCGTCTGGCGTGCAGTTTCGTCGAACGCCTGTTCAATGAACCAGATCTTTGCAATCCGGAGAGCGGGCAATTCTTTGCGCAGGCGATGATCAAACTGCTGGAGCTGGCGTTCAAGGAGGCCGCGGTGGCGAAGCCTCAGGCGGAACCCAACCGGCCCTCGCGCGAGATGGTGTTGCAGTTCGTCGAGCGCAATCTGCGCGACCCGAAGTTGTCCCCGGACACCATCTCGCGCGCGCTCGGGTGGAGCAAGCGCACGGTTTACCGCGCATTCAAGGGCGGCAATGGCGAGAGTTTGAACGGTTACCTGTGGCGGCGACGAATAGAACAATGTGCGCAGGAGCTGCGTGGTTCCAGTAATTTGAGTATTACGGGAATCGCCTATTCTTTCGGTTTCAGCAGTTGCCCGCATTTCAGTCGTCTATTCAAGCAGCAAATGGGGGCGTCGCCGCTGCGGTATCGCCGTGGCGATTATTGATCGGCGCACGCATCACGGTCGATAGCGAATAAAGCTGCTCGCGACCAGATTGCCCGATGCGCAATCTGGTCGCGAGCAGCGACCGTTGCGTGGCCGCCACATTCCGCAAGTGCGCGTTGTTCGGGCCGGCATTGCACTGGTTCGACGTCGCGGCATGCCAGGTGCATCCTGCGGCTGCGTTGACGGAAAACGCCATGGGCAGGCGTTTCCGTCGAGCTTGGCCGCGCTCGACGGCGGACACGGGCGTACGCGGATCGAACCGGCTCATGTGAAGTAGTCCTCGCGGTCGCTGGTCGTGATCATGTCGTCGCTGTGCATCTCGGTTGCGTCCAGCAGGATCGCGAGCGCGGCCACGCTGGAATGGGCGAACAGCTGCGAAACGGCGATGCGTCGCTGCAGCTGCGACTCGATGCGTGCGATCAGTTGCACCGCCAGCAGTGAATGACCGCCGACCTCGAAGAAATCGTCATGGCGGCCTATCGTCTCCAGGCCGAGCAGCTCGCACCATAGGCGCGCCAAGGCCTGCTCGCTCGCGCCTTGCGCCGCTTCGCCGCTGCGCGCCTGGCCGGTGTCGATCGGCAATGCGTTGCGGTCGAGCTTGCCGTTGGCCGTGAGCGGCAGCCGTGGCAGCGGGATGTAGGCGGCCGGTTGCATGTAGTCGGGCAATCGGTCGATCAGCCAGGGGCGCAGGCGCTGGCACAGCGTGGTTTCTTCGGCTGCGGCGTCCGCGACGATGTACGCCAGCAGACGCGGTTGATTGGCAAGGTCGAGCTGGACATGCACGACCGCCTGCGCCACCTGCGGGTGGGTGCCGAGCACGGCCTCGATCTCGCCCGGCTCGATGCGGAAGCCACGCAACTTCAGTTGCGCGTCGGCGCGCCCGAGGAAATCCAGGCTGCCGTCTTCCCGCCAGCGGGCCAGGTCGCCCGTACGATACATGCGCTCGCCGGGTGCGGTGGCATGCGGATCCGGCACAAACCGTTCGGCGGTCGCGCCGGGGCGCCCGACGTAGCCTTGCGCCAGGCCGGCACCGGCCAGATGCAGTTCGCCGGGAATGCCGATGGGCACCGGCTTGCAGCGAGCGTCGAGCAGGCGCACCTGCATGTCGCGGATCGGCTGCCCGATCGGAACACGCCGATCCGGCGGTGGCTGGCGCAGGGCGAGGGTGGTGGCGAACTGGGTGGTCTCGGTCGGTCCGTAGGTCTGCAGCACTTGCTCCGGCGCCTCGGCAGAACCCAGTAGCAGGGACAGCGCATGCGGATCGGCGACATCGCCGCCGGTGATCAGATACCGCAATCTGGGCAGGGAGGTTGCCAGTTGCGGTGCGTACGCCCGCAGCACGCCGGCCACCAGGATCAGGACGCTGATCGCTTGCGTGCGGACGAAGCTCGCCAATGCGTTGGGATCGAGCACCACCGCCTGCGGCACCACCACCACGCAGGCACCGCACAGCAGCGGCGCCCAGACTTCCAGGGTGGTGGAGTCGAACGCCGGGTTCGAGGCGAAGGCGAAGCGGTCCTGCGCTTTCCAATCGGCGTAGTCCGGCGCGGCAACCAGATTGAGAATGCCGCGATGGGTGATGGACACGCCCTTGGGCACACCGCTGGAGCCGGAGGTGTACATGACGTAGGCAGGCGCGTTGCCCGGCACCGCCGCAGCGGCGAACCGCGCCGCTGTGGCGGTCGGCGCATCCACGTCGACCGCCAGGCAGTGCGACGCGCCGGCCCAGGCCGGACGTGCCTGTGGTGGATGCAGCAGCGCGGCGGCGCGGCAATCCTCCAGCAATTGCGCCAGGCGCAGGGCGGGCTGTTGCGGGTCCAGCGGCAGGTAGGCGGCACCCAGCTTGAGGATTGCCAACTGCGCGATCACCAGGGCGGCACTGCGCGGCAATACCGTTGCCACCGTGGCGCCGGCGCCGACGCCGGCAGCACGCAGTTGCTGCGCCAAGGCGTCCGAGCGTGCATCCAGATCGGCGTAGTCCAGCTGCAGTGTCCCGTCGCAGACGGCAGGCGCCGCTGGCGTGCGTTGCGCCTGTTGCGCAAAGGCCGCATGCACGCTGGCCGGCAGCGGTTGTGCCGTTTCGCAGGGCGGGGCGTTCGTCGGCGGCGGCTGCTGCGCTGGGGTGTGCAACGGCAGGTCGTCTGCCACCTGGACCTCGCCGGCGTCGGCGAAGGCGCACAGCAGCGCTTGGTAATACGCCAGATGCCGCTGCAGCGTCGCGCGTTCGAACAGCGCCGTTGCATAGACCAGCGAACCGACGATGCCGTCGCGGCCGACGCGCATTTCCAGGGCCAGATCGGCCAGCGCGACCGGGTTGCCGCCTTGCAGCGGCTGCAACTGCAGGCCGGGCATGTCCAGTGCGCCCGACGGCGTGGTGTCGGATGAAAATAGCGCCTGGCACAACGGGGCGTGCGCCAGCGTGCGGGTGGGCTGGACCGCTTCGATGACGCGGTCGAACGGCAGGTCCTGGTGCGCCTGCGCACCGAGCACCGCGTTGCGGACGCGTTCCAGCAACTGCGCGACGCTGGGACGCCCGGACAGGTCGATACGCAGCGCAACGGTATTGACGAAGAAACCGATCAAGGGTTCGAGCTCGCTGCGATCGCGGCCGGCAAGCGGGGTGCCGATCACGACCTCGTCCTGGCCGCTGTAGCGGTGCAGCAGCAGCGCCCAGGCGGCGAGCAGGGTCATGAATGGCGTGACCCGATGGCGCACGCTCAGGGCATGCAAGCCCGAACTCACCGTGGCAGGAAGCGAGAAAGCGATGCTGTCGCCGTGGAAGTCCTGCCGTGCCGGACGCGTGTGGTCAGTCGGCAGTGCCAGCAACCGCGGTGCGTCGCGCAGGCGCTCGCGCCAGTAATCGAGCTGACGCTGCAGAACCTCGCCCTCCAGCCAGCGGCGCTGCCACACCGCGACATCGGCGTACTGCAGCGGCAAGGGCGGCAGCGGATCGCGCGCGTGCTGGGCATAGGCGGTATACAGCGTGCCCAGTTCGCCGATCAGCACGCCCATCGACCAGCCATCGCAGACCAGGTGATGCAGGGTGATCAACAGCACGTGCTGCTGCGGCGCCAGACGCAGCAGATGGCCGCGCACCAGCGGGGCGGCCGGATCGAAGGCGGTCTGGCGTTCGTCTGCGCACAGTTGCCGCACCCGCGAGGCGGGGTCATCCAGCGCGGACAGGTCGCTCTGGCGCAAGACAAATCCGGTGTCGGCCGGCAGCACCTCTTGCTGCGGCTCGCCAGCGCTGGCGACGATGCGCGTGCGCAGCGTTTCATGGCGCGCGACGATGCGGTCCAGGGCCTTGCGCAGCGCCGGCAGGTCCAGCGCACCGTCCATGCGCATGCCGGTGCAGACCAGATAGGCGAGGTCGGTCTCGGGGTCCAGCTGCGACAGGAACCACAGCCGCTGCTGGGCGAAGGACAACGGCAGCAGCGTGTCCCGTGGGACGGGCAGGATCGGCGGCAAGGTGTCCGCTGCGGCGGCCGCGACGCAGCCGGCGAAGTCGGCCAGACGCGGATGGGCGAAGATGTCGGCCAGGCCGACATCGACGCCGAAATGGCTGCGCAGCCGCGAGGCCAGGCGTACCGCGAGCAGGGAATGCCCGCCGAGTGCGAAGAAGCTGTCCTCGCGGCCGACGCGGTCACAGCCGAGCAGTTCCGCCCACAGCAGCGCCAGGGTCTGCTCGAAGGGCCCGCGCGGCGGCACATGGCCTTGGGCCTGGATCTGCATGCCGGTGTCCGCTGCCGGCAGCGCGTGGCGATCCAGCTTGCGGTTTGGCGTCAGCGGCAGTGCGTCCAGGCGGACATAGGCATTGGGCTGCATGTAGTCGGGCAGGCGCTGTGCGAGGTGCGCATGCAGGCTGTCCGGATCGAGTGCGTCGGCAACCACGTAGGCCAGCAGCTGGGTTGTGGCGGTGGCGTCCTGGCGCGCGCAGACCACCGCCTCGCGCACGCCCGGATAGTCCAGCAGCACGTTTTCGATTTCGCCCAGTTCGACCCGGAACCCGCGCAGCTTGAGCTGCTGGTCGTTGCGGCCGAGAAACTCCAGGCTGCCGTCCTCGTTCCAGCGCGCCAGGTCGCCGGTGCGATACATGCGCTGGCCGGGGCCAAGCGCGAACGGGTTGGGCAGGAACCGTTCCGCGCTCAGTGCCGGCTGCGCGTGGTAGCCGCGACCGACCTGGGCGCCTGCGACATAAAGCTCGCCGGCCACGCCGATCGGCAGCGGACGGCGGCGCGCATCGAGCACGTACAGGCGCGCGTGGCGCAGCGGCGTGCCGATGCCGATGCGGGCGGTGCTGGCGTCGGCGGCGCACAGGCGGGCGGCGGTGCAGGAGATCGCGGTCTCGGTGGGGCCATAGGTGTTGACCAGGGCGATCGCCTGCAGGCCCAGGTCGTACCACTGCTGCAGGTGGAATGGCGACAGCACGTCGCCGGTGATATTGATCAGGCGCACGTGCTGGAGCTGCTGGCGGGCCTGCTCGGGCGCCTGTGTCCATGCGCTCACCAGCGCATGCCAATGCGCGCTGGTCAGATGCAGCACGCTGGCAGGCGTTGGGGTGGCAACCGCGTCCAGCGGCAGCGGCGCCAGCCGCAGGCAGGCGCCGGCGATCAGCGCCGGCAGCAGTTCTTCCAGCGACAGATCGAAGTTGATCGAATTCTGCTGCAGCACGCAGTCCTCGCCGCTCAGGCCGAACAACTCGGCGGCGGCGACGCAGTAGGCGGCCAAGGCGCCGTGCTCGATCATCACGCCCTTGGGACGTCCGCTGGAGCCGGAGGTATAGATCAGATAGGCCAATTGCTCGGCGCGGGGAACGGCGAGGGCGGTCGGTGCGGCGATGGCCACGTCGTTGCCGTCGTCGTAGCACAGCAGTGGGACGTCGGCCTGCGGGGGCAGCGTGTACGCGCACGCCGAGGTTGTCACCAGCAACTGCGGCCGGCAGTCGCGCAGGATGTCGGCACGGCGTTGCTCGGGATACTCGGGGTCCAGCGGCACGTAGGCCGCGCCGGCCTGCAACACGCCCAGCAGCGTTGCCACCAGATCGATGCCGCGCGGCATGCACACCGCCACCCGCGCTTCCGGTTCGATGCCCAACGCGTGCAGGCGGCAGGCCAGGCGCTCGGCGCGTTGCGCGAGCTCGGCATAGCTGAGGGTGGTGCCGTCGGCATCGATCAGCGCCGGTGCCTGCGGAGTGCGCGCCGCCTGCATGGCGAACAAGTGCGATACGCCGGCGTCGGGTGCGTCGGTGGGCGCCGGGTTGAATCCAGCGACGATGCCGGTGCGCATGCTCTCCGGCAGGATGTCGAGGTCGTGCAATGCGGTGCCTGGCGCATCGGCCAGCGCTCGCGCGAGTTGCCGCAAGGCTTCGAGCATGAGATGGCCGACCGACTCCGGTGCGACCGCTGGGCCGGTCTGGACATCCAGCCAGAAACCGCGCTCGTCATCGTTCACCGACAACGACAGCGGATAGTTGGTACGTTCGCTGGCGCCAAGCGATTGCATGCCACCCCAGTCCGGCACCTTGTCCAGCACCTGGCTGCCGCCGACGTGGCGATAGTTGAGCAGGGCGGTGAACAACGGTGCCGGTGCAGCGACGCCGCTGCAGCGCTGGGCCAGGCTCAACGGCGCGTGTTCGTGCTGCATGAGCATCGCCAACAGGGCCTGTACCGTGCCTGCGGCATCGGCCACGCTGGTGGCATCGATGCGCAGACGCAGCGGCAAGGTATTGAGGAACATGCCCAGCACGCGGTGGATACCGCTGCCGCCCTGCATGCGGCCGAACAGCGTAGTGCCGAACACCACGTCGTCGCGTCCGCTGGTCGTGGCCACCACCAGCGCGTAGGCCAGATGGAACAGGCTGGCCATGCCCACGTCCAGCACCCGCGCCTGCGCGCGCAGCGCCTGGGTCAGCGCGTCGGGGACCGGCAGGCGCGCTTCGCGCACATTGCTGCCGTCGCCGTGCACGTCGAGCATGCCGTAGGGCGCAGTGGTCTGCGCGACGTCGCCCAGCAGTTCGCCGAAGAACGCTTCCTGCGCCTGTGCCGAACCGCCCAGCCGCGCACGGGCGACGAACTCGCGGAACGGCAGCGGCGCAGGCAGGGACTGCTCCTGGCCGGCCAGGAACGCGCCGACTTCCTCGATGGCCAGATCCATCGAGGTGTGGTCCATCACCAGGTGGTGGTAGAGGAGGCCGAGCAGCCAGCGTTGGTGAATCGTGTCGTGGAGCAGATGCGCATGCAGCAGCGGTGCCTGCTGCGGGTCGACCCGCGCCTGCGGCGATGTGAGGCATCGCTGCAGTTGCGCCAACGCGTCGCTGCCGTCGAGGACATGAGAATGCAGCCGCAGCGGAGCCTGTCGCCAGACCACCTGCACCGCTTCGCGGACCCCATGCCAGACGAAGGCGGTACGCAGGATGTCGTGGCGGGCGATCACGCTGTTCAGTGCGGCCAGGAACCGATCCAGCTCGGCACGCGTGGCGAATGCATGCAGGCCGGGCATGACGTAAGGGTCGCTGTCGGTGTGTTGCAGATGGTGGAACAGCAGGCCTTCCTGCAGCGCGGCGAGTGGATAGATGTCCTGCACGTTGGCGGCGCCGCCTGCAACGGTCGCCACCACCGCATCGATCTCGGTCTGGGTCAGGACCACCAGCGGCAGGTCCTCGGGCACGATCCGCGTGCAATCGCGCGCGATCCGGTTGGCCGGCACCGGCACGACCGCCGCCGGACGCAGCGCATCGGCCAGCGTGGCCAGCACCGGAGTCTTGAACAGGTCGCCGATGTCCAACTGCCAGCCCGACTGCTGCACGCGTTCGATCAACAGGATCGCCAGCAGCGAGTCCCCGCCGAGGGCGAAGAAGCTGTCCTGGCGGCCGACCCGGTCGATCTCCAGCAGCTCGCTCCACAGCGCGGCCAGCAGGGTTTCCCGCTCGCCTTCGGGGGCCGCATAGGCCTGCGCGGCGCGCGCGTCCGAACCCGGCGCCGGCAGGGCGCGGCGATCGAGCTTGCCATTGGCGGTCAACGGCAGGGCGTCGAGTCGCACATAGGCGCTAGGGAGCATGACCTCGGGCAGGCGTGTGGCCAAGATGTCGCGCAGCGCCAGCGGGTCGGCCTGGTCGGCCCGTTCGGTGAGCAGATAGGCGACCAGGCGCGGCTGGCCGGGAGTATCTTCGCGCAGCAGCACGGCGGCGTCGTGCACGCCGGGGCAGGCGCGCAGCGCGGCGGCGATTTCGCCCAGCTCGATGCGGAAGCCGCGCAGCTTGACCTGGTCGTCGTTGCGGCCGAGGAAGTCCAATGTGCCGTCGGCATGCCAGCAGGCCAGGTCGCCGCTGCGGTACATGCGAGCACCGGGTTGATCGGCAAAGGGATCGGGGACGAAGCGTTCGGCGGTCAGGTCGGGGCGACCCAGATAGCCGCGGGCGAGCTGCGGGCCGGCGATATGCAGGTGCCCGGCGACGCCGATCGGGGCCAGCTGACCGTGTCGATCGAGCACGTGGATGCGCAGATGCGCGATGGGCTGGCCAATCGGCACCCGGCCGCTGGGGTCCAGTGCATCCTCGCGCGTGGTGTCGTGGACCACGCAGCCGACCACGGTTTCGGTAGGGCCGTATTCGTTGATCAAACGCGTGTGCGGCGCGAGTGCTTGCCAGCGGGCGAGGGTAGCTGCGGGCAAGGCTTCGCCGCCGATCACCATCACTGCCGGGCTGAGCGGTACTGGATGATCGGCGAGTTGCTGTCCGAGCGCTTCCAGATGGGCCGGGGTGAGTTTGACCAGGCCCAGTTGGGTGGGATCGCACAGGCGCTGGCGCAAGGCGTCGAGCGTGTCGTGCTCGGGTAGCAGTTCGACCCGTGCGCCACACAGCAGCGGCGCCAGCAGGCTGGTCAGCGTTGCATCGAAGGCCAGCGAGGAGGACACCACCGCGCTGGGGAACGGGTGGTAGGTGTCGATGGCCCATTGCAGGTAATGCGCGGCACCGGCATGGGTGAGCAGGGTGCCCTTGGGTTGTCCGGTGGAGCCGGAGGTGTAGATGACATAGGCCAGGTTGTCCGGGCATAGGCCGGGGACGGTCGGTGCGCCGGGGTCGTGCCGATCCGTATCGACATCCAGATCCAAGGTCAGCACGCTGATGCTTTGCAAGGCACTGCCGATGGACTGGAGCCGTTCGCGCAGTTCGCCACAGGTCAGCACTGCACGCGGGCGGCTGTCGGCGAGCAGGAAGGCCAGGCGTTCGCTGGGCAGGTCGGGGTCCAGCGGCAGATAGGCGGAGCCGGCCTTGAGCGTGGCCAATAGCGCCACGACCTGCTCGATGCCGCGCGGCAGGTACAGGGCGACGCGGTGTTCCGGTGCCACGCCCAGTGTGCATAGGCGATGGGCCAACTGGTTGGCGCGCGCGTCGAGCGCGGCGTAGCTGAGTTGGACATCGCCATCCAGCAACGCGATGGCATCGGGCGTGCGGCGCACCTGGTCTTCGAACAGGTGGTGGATGCACCGGGCCTGCGCCAGCGGAGCGGTCTCGGTGACGGTGAAGCGCTGCAGTTGGGCGCGTTCGTCGGCGGGCAGCAGATCCAGGGCACGCAAGCTCGTGTCCGGCGCCTGCTCCAACGCCTGCACCAATCCCTGCACGGCCTGCAGCATCAACGCGATGACGCGCGCAGCGCCGATGCGTTGGTCCACCTGTGCTTCCAGCGAGAAACCTGCATTCGCGGCGATGTCGTCGACCGAGAGCGTCAGCGGGTAACTGGTGCGATCCTCCGACTCCAGCATTTGCGTACCGAGCCAGGCCTGCGACGTCTCGGCCGGTGTCTGCACCGCGCTGCCGCCGGCATGGCGGTAGTTGAGCAATGCGATGAACAGCGGTGCGGGCGCGGCGATGCCACTGCAGCGCTGTGCCAGGGCCAGCGGGGCATGTTCGTGATGGATCAATTGGGCGAGCTGCTGCTGGGTGTCGCGCACGCACTGAGCGACGCCGCGACCGTCGCGTCGCAGGCGGATGGGCAGGGTGTTGATGAACATGCCCAGCACCCGGTGTGCACCGCTGCCGGCGTGCATGCGTCCGAATAGGGTCGTGCCGAACACAACATCGTCCCGGCCGCTGCTCTGGGCCAACAGCAGGGCGTAGGCCAGATGGAACAGGCTGGCGGGGCTGACATCGAGACGGCGCGCGTGCAGGCGCACGGCGGTGCAGAGCGGTTGTGGCAAGGGCTGCCGGATCTGTTCGATATCCGCGCCACTGCCGCGCACTTCCCACAAGCCGAACGGCGCGGTGGGGGTGTCCAGATCACCCAACTGCCGGGTGAAGAAGGCGCGGTGCTCGTCGTCACTCACGCCCAGGCGTGCCTGGGCGACCAGATCGCGGAATGGCAGAGGCTCGGGCAGCTGCTGCTGTCGTTCGTCCAGATGCGCCTGCACTTCTTCGATCAACAATTCCAGAGTGGTGTGATCGATCATCAGGTGATGGGTCTGCAGGCCCAGCAGCCAGCGCGACTGTTGCCGATCTTCGGCGAGATGACCACGCAGCAGCGGTGCCTGGCCGACATTCATGCGGATGCTGCGTGGATCCATGTGCCGCTTCAGCGCTGCCAGTACATCGGGCTCATCGATGCTGTGTTCGTGCCGCGGCAGCGGGGCGTGGCGCCAGACGATCTGCACCGGCATGGGCAGGCCTTGCCAGGCGAAGCCGGTGCGCAGGATGTCGTGGCGGGCGATGACCGCCTCCAGCGCGGCGATGAACGCATCCAGGTACGCGCGGCTGTCGAAGGCCAGCACGCTGAAGCTCAGGTAGGCATCGCCCACCGGGCTGGCCCGATGATGGAACAACAGGCCCTCCTGCAGCGGGGTCAGCGGGTAGATGTCCTGCACATTGGCCGCGCCGCCTTCGACGCTGGCCACGGCCGCGTCGATCTCGGCCTGGGTCAGTTGGACCAGCGGCAGCAACTCGGGGGTGATGCGGGTGCAGTCGGGCGGGATACGGTTGGGTGGCACCTCCACCGCACCGCTGGGACGCAGCGCGGCGGCCAGGTCGGCCAGGGTGGTGGCGCCGAACAGGGCACGCACCTGCAGTTCCCAGCCATGCTGGCGCAGGCGTTCGATCAGCTTGATCGCCAGCAGCGAGTGCCCGCCCAGGGCGAAGAAGTTGGCGTGGCGGCCGACCCGTTCGACGCCGAGCAGCTCGCCCCACAGCGCAGCCAGCAGGATCTCCAGTTCGCCTTCTGGTACGACGTAGGCCTGCACGGCGAGCGCATCGGCATCGGGTGCCGGCAGGGCACGGCGATCGAGCTTGCCGTTGGCGGTCAGCGGCAGCGCATCCAGCTGCACATAGGCGGCCGGCAGCATGACCTCGGGCAGGCGGGTGCCGAGCTGGGTACGCACGGCGTCGGCGTCGAACATGACCTCGGCGTCGCCGACCAGATAGGCGACCAGGCGGTTGTCGCCATTGCTGTCGGCACTGGCGAGGACCACCGCCTCGCGCACGCCGTGGCAGCTGCGCAGGGCGGCCTGGATCTCGCCCAGTTCGATGCGCACGCCGCGGATCTTGACCTGCGCGTCGTTGCGGCCGAGAAACTCCAGGCTGCCGTCGGCA
>Ga0308160_10000365_pt1 | contig 93063 bp, 97 predicted proteins | sample PhyFR1_FD_201036 | JGI IMG/M metagenome (GOLD analysis project Ga0308160, IMG submission 201036) | Phyllosphere microbial communities from UC Gill Tract Community Farm, Albany, California, United States - DLSLF.R1 | ecosystem: Host-associated > Plants > Phyllosphere > Unclassified | place: USA...
AGGGTCCGAAACTCGGTCCGGATGAGGGCCCTGCGCACAACCTCCGAAGATAGGCCGCGAAAACCGCTCTTCAAGACGGTACCTGCGCCCGGTGTTGTGTCGTGGCCAAGGACCATGTGAGAAAGCTCGTGAAGAATGAATTGCTGACGCTGAAGCTCCCAGGGCGTCGGGGGATGAAAAACCCACTCGGTTTTCGCCCCGGGCAACCACAGACCGCAGATGGATGTGCCTACTAACTTTTCGGTGGCCCGGATCCGGATCTGCTTGCCACGGATTCCTTCGATGACGCCCAAGAGCCGATCTAGAGTCAGGGCACTTGGCAGTTCCAATGCTGCGAACGCGGCGGATGCATCTTGGAAGGCCTGTTCAGACGTAGTTGCAGACAGGGAACGCAGAGATTGCGCCACGAGAACGGGACCCTTCAATAGCTTCAACGGGACAGGCTGGTTGAAACATGTTTCAAACATGTTCTAGTCTTAGTTCAGCATATCCCGCAGAACAGGCACAACCATATCAAGTGGTCCCTGGGAGCGCCTGCCATCGCTCGGCGAAGAAAGGATCCGCGTGGTCACCCCCACGAGACAGCCGCGACACACCCCGTGTCCGGCGTCCGAGCAGCCCTCCGCGTTCACTGTTCCAAATCGGCGGCCCGCAAAAGGGGATGACTCAAGCCGGCAGATGGACTTGTCGCCCGACCAGCTAGATAGGGTTTCGGCGCTAGGTCCGCGATGTCCAAGAAAGGCGACGCGACACGCGGAGCCGTTTTCTGTAAACAAATCCCCGGGCGCCGTCGGAAGCAGTGCTAATTTCGACTCAGTCGATAGCTGTAAACAGAAACGTCAACGTGATCGACTCCAACTAGTACCAGCGATGAAGCAGTCACAACCGTACGTCGTGCGAGATTCAAAGGACATGACCATGAGCGCAGTAATCAATCGTGGAGGCGGACGTCCCAGCAAGGGGCTACGCAAATACATTGGCTTCCGCACGCAGGCTAAGACCGCGGAGGACGTTCAGATGATCGCTGCCGCCAAAGGCATGACTGTCACCGACTACGTTTCCTCCGCCGTAGACAGGTCCCTGCGGGAAGATCTGGCATTGTTGGATCATTTCGCGCAACAGGAGGAACTGCCGATCCGCATAGCCTCATAACAGAAGAAGGCCCGCACTAGGCGGGCCTTCGAAGCTGAAGATCCACGATCCGGGAAGCTTGCCGGCGAACAGATCGTAGATCGGATGGAAGACCTTCACAGGACTTCATTTGCGTTGCAAAACCGATCCTGCAAGATCGGTCCTTAATCATTCCCTGGACAGGAACAGCATCATCGTACAACAGCACGCCCGCGTGCTGCCAGCCATATCCTGCGCTGGCGTGTCGCGCGAGCCATCCTCTACTGACAGCCCCGCTCAGGTCTGGGCTGCCTTGGCACCTATCCTCGCAGGTCAACCCCGTGTTCGACTGTCTCGAGATGCAGGCAAGACGTACCCGCAAAAGCACGAGCGCGCTCTCACTGAGACGCTGCCTGCGCTACCTGCGGCGGTCCGGATTTTCGGCAAAGACGGCACCTGCGCTGCGATCTTCCTTGACTTTGACTCGGCGGTCGCCGGTACTGAGCGGGTCCTCGCCGACGTCCGGGCAGTCCAGACCTGGCTGCATTCGCTCGGGGCCCGGTGGATTGAGGACTACTCCCCGAACGGGGGCCGCCATGTTTACATCCCGCTCGCCCAACGGGTGACCTTCACTGAAGCGCGTGATCTTGTCGAGGCGCTGGCCACCCGGCACCGGTCCCTGGACAAGACCCCGCACCAGAACCTCCTGCATGGCTGCATGCGAACCCCCGGTTCCCCGCACAAGCGCGGCGGCCACCAGCAGCTCGCGATGAGCCTGTCCATGGCCTACGACGTTGCCCGCCGGCCCAACTCCGCCGGCGTCTGGGCGGCAATGAACGCTGACTTGTCATGGGAGATCAGCGCCGTCAGGACGCTCCGACTCAAGCAAACATTCACTCCCGTCACCGAGGAAGCCCCGGCCATCACACAGCCGGCCGGGCGGATGTCCCGGGCCATGCAGATCATGGCGCAGACCGGAATCTACGACTCGAACCGGTACGCCACCGACTCGGATGCCCGCCAGGCCATCGTCACCGGAGCCGCGGCCGCAGGCTTGCAGCTCGTGGATGTTGAGCGCCGCATGTTGCAGGGGACCTGGCCGGGATTGGCCTCTTTCTACGCCCGCTATGCCTCCAAGCACCGGGCTCCCGCCCTGCGCCGGGACTGGATCAATGCAGTCGCCTATCTCAAAACCAGCTCAGGCGGAATCGGGAATGACAATGTCCGTAGATCCCCCACAAGCCAGCCAAATACACAGCCCCCCGCACTAAAGGGCTTGAGTTCCACTTCGAACAATCCCGATGCTGAGCATCGGTTCATTCGGACCTGGCGGAACGCGCTTCGAATCAGGGAGGTCAACTACACGGACTCGAGAATCGGCATGGCCAGGCGAATGGTGCTGAGGTCGTTGGGGGAGGCTGCCCATATGACTTCCTCGAGGTTTGTCGAATTCGGGGTTAGGTCCATTGCGGTCGCCACTGGCCTGGACCACACGACCGTTGCCCTGCACTTGAAGGTGCTACGGGGAGAGAAAGATCCCTTGGTGACTTTGGTGGAGGAGGGCCGGGGGACGAAGGGCGATCTTTACATGCTGACCGTCCCCGAAGACTTGAAGGCAGCGGCTGAGGATGCGTCTTGGCAGAAAGGAAAAATCCATGCTCTCCGCCCGGCCTTCCGGGAGCTGGGCTTGCCGGCGGCGTTCGTCTACGAAGCCCTGGAGCACTCCCCCTCCATGCCGATCGCGGAGATCGTCCGGATCACCCGGCTCTCCAGGTCAGCGGTCAATGAGGCGCTGGAGATCCTGGCAGCGTGGAACCTGGTGGCTCGGAACGCCGGCAAGTCCTGGTCCGTGGTGCCGTCGACGTCGTTGAAGCAGCTCGCCGAACACCTGGGGGTCCTGGAAGCTGTTGCCGCGCAGCTCCAGCGCTATAAGCAGGACCGGATCATTTGGCGCGAATGGCTGGCCACGCATATCAACACTGTCTCCGAGCTCCTTTCTCCCGGTGAGGACTACCCATGGGAGACATTCGAGGGCCCACCCGATGAATGGACCCTTGCGGACGTCGCGTTTAGTAGAGCCGGGTAGGGTTCAAAGCCCGAAGCCTGCCACTCGTCGCGCCGCGTCTCGGGCTGAGGTCAGGCGGCTCCAAGCTTTCGCGCCATAAATCAGGCCATAAGTACTATAGGAAATCAGGTCGGATAGCCTCGCACAGGGCCTACTCCTCTGCGGTCTTGCGTGCCTCGATGTGGAGCTTGAAGACTGCAGAGACGAGGGCGCTGCGTGACGGAGCGTCGAACTCAGTGACCTTCTCGTCTAGCCACGCAACCTGGAGCCCGTCCAGACGCAGCTGGATCTGGATACCGGCTTCTCCCCTCTTCCGAGGTGCACGCCGTGGCATGCCGGAGCTCGTCAGGGATATTTCTGTTGCGAACTCCCGCGCTATCCGCTCATCGTCTACGGCCTCAAAGGCGTCGATGAGCAGATCCGCGTACGTCGTTCGACTCTGGTACACAGCGTCCTTGACGTCAGCGAGCAGGGACGGCGGCAGATAGACCCCGACATTTCGCAGCGCACCAGGCACCCGCTGAGACGCCTTCACTTCCGGTGCTTCGGTTCTCTTGATTGTCGCCTTCGGCCGCGGAGCCGATGACTGCGCCTGAGCAAACGCGGAAACCGGCTCGCCTCCGGCAGCGCCCCGCTCGTCCACTGCCGGGGGCGCCTGCTCGACAGTGAGACTTTGTCGGGCTTCGGGACCGCGGTCCGGGACGGTGGGAGCTTTGACGGCCTCCCCTGCTGGCGCGTCCACGGATTCTTCACGCTCTACGGATTCCGGGTCCGGTCCCAGCGGCTGGGCGTCGCTCCCCCGCCTCTTCGGTGCTAGCAGGCCCTGCAGCGCCGCGCCGCGCACGGGAACTGCCGCGGGGGCGAAGGCGCCTGCAAGGCTAGGACGGCCGCTCATGCCCGGTCTCCGCTCTCGATCTCGTTAAGGCGGGCTAGTATCTCCCCGGTCAGCTGCTCGTACTCTTCAGCCAGTCCTCCCGCATTGCGCGAGAAGAACCCTTCGGCGGGCTTCTCTCCGGCCCGGAGGGCCTTCAGTCGCTTCTTCTGGGCGTCCGTGACCGCACCCTCCAGCTCGTGGAACAGCAGGCCCTTGCGGCGTGCGTCCGCGCTGGCGCTCTCCAGATTCCGGATCCTGGTCTCAAAGACAGGGGCCACGGTGCCCAGCATGTCTTCGAGCGTGTCGCGGACGCTGCGTTCCAAGCGCAACGAGCGAGGGCCCACACCGAACAGGACGATGCCGGCCAGCTGCAGGTTCGGGTTCCTGTCCCGGACGGCCATGAAGCGGCGGGCGATGCGTTCCACACCGTCGATGCTCGCATCATCGGAGCGCGTCGGAATGACGACGGCGCTGGAGATGGCGAAGGCGCCCTCAACCAGGATGCGCTCCCCCGGTGGGGTGTCGATCAGGATGAGGTCGTAGTCATCCGCCAGAGGCGACAAGACGGCGTACAGCATGTCGCCGAAATCGCCTGCGTCCGAGCGGCTGGAACGCGAGAGCATGATGCCCTGGATATCCTCGAGGTCCTGCCCCCCGGGGATAACATCAAGGTTTTCCCGTACGTTCCGGAGGATCATGGGCGCTGTCCCGGCGATGAGTGCTTGAAACAGTTCCCGACCGCTTTGGCGTTCATAGCCGAGGTCCCGAGCGAGGTCTCCCTGCGGGTCCAAATCCACCATTAGAACGCGGGAGCCGGCCAGCGCCACGTACCCGCCAACGTTGGCTGCCGTTGTGGTCTTTCCCACTCCCCCTTTGCCGTTCGCCAAGGAAACGACCCGCTCGATTGCCCGTGTCTCGCGGGTTTTTGGTGGTTCGTGGGCTTGCAGTGATCGTGCCATCGGCCGGTGACTCTCCTACGTGATGGAAGGTGGCTTATCCGTGCTTCTAACGCTATGTTCACCATCACCTGATTTCGGGCAGTGACACGCATAAGGAGGCCAACGGTTCGGTGAACTGGGCAGCTTGCGGGATGTCGGGTTGCCAGCATGGTTGGGCGTGACGCCTGGGGTCATATGTTGTTACAGGCTTGGTATCCCGTTACCGCTCCTACTATGTCGTCTGCTTTGAATAGGGCGGGTATTCCTGCCGGTGCCGACGCCGCACACCCAATGGTTCGGATGGCTGGTGTTCCGCTTGAACTTCCAATGGAGCTTATGGCGTGGCTTATGGCTTGGAACCGGACCCGAGACTCGGAGGCGGGCCTTGGATGATGAGAGTGGACGAGGGGTGCTTTGCTGGCGTGTCAGGCAGAATGGGGCCATGTGCGGTAGATACGTCATGTCCAAGGCAACCGGGGACCTCTTGAGCTATTTCGATGCCAAGGAGGTGGAGGGAACTCCGCCGCCGCCTAGCTGGAACGTGGCGCCCACCCAAGACGTCCCCATCGTTGCTGAGCGCCTGGATGAGGGCGCCGTTGAACGGCACCTGCTCATTGCCCGCTGGGGCCTGGTCCCGTCCTGGGCGAAAGACATCAAGATCGGCTCCAAGCTGATCAACGCCCGCAGCGAGACGATCTTGGATAAGCCCTCGTTCCGGAAGGCAGCGGTCAAGCGACGGGCGATCATCCCCGCCGAAGGCTATTACGAGTGGCAGAAGACCGAAGACGGCAAGAAGATCCCGAACTACCTCTACTCAGAGAATGAGCCGCTGCTCGGCTTCGCGGGCCTCTACGAGTTCTGGCCCGATCCTCAGCTGCCGGAGGACGACCCTGGCCGCTGGCTGCTCAGCTGCACCGTTCTCACTACCACTACCCAGGATGCGCTGGGGCATGTCCATGACCGTTCCCCGGTGATCATCCCGCGGGACCGCTTCGCGGAATGGCTCGATCCGGACCTGACCGACAAAGCCGATGTACAAGAGCTGCTCGACTCCCTTCCTGAACCGACCCTCACACCAAGGATTGTCAGTCCGAGGGTGAACAGCGTTCGGAACAACGGGCCCGAACTCATCGAGCCAGCGGAGTGAGCGCTCCGCACGCCGCTGGTTCCGTCAACGGCAGGTGTCAGCGCCAGCGGTATGATTCCAGCGCCGCCAGCAGGGGAGCGGGGTCCTTCTTCAAATGGTCTGCGGGGCGGGACCCGGCAAGGCCCCGGGATGGGGTGACCATCCAGACGGTGAAGTAGTTGTGCGGGATGCCCAGTTCCATGGCCCTGCGGAAGAGTGCTGTGACGGTCGTTTGGAGCTGCCCGCCGGGGAGGAACTGAAAGCCCGGGCAGAAGGTCCCGTCGTCGATAAAGACGCGGGCGAGCTGACGCATCACCGGTTCCGGGTCTTCCATGAGTTCGAAGAGCCGTCGGCGGACCTGATCGAGGGATGGCAGGCTGAACTCACTCCTGATGTTGTCCCAGGTTTGCGCGGGGATGGGCTGGGCTTGCATGGCTGGCCTGTCTTAGTCGCTGATGCTTTCGAGCAGCCATTGGGTAGAGAGTGGGTTCCGGCGGAGGGTGAAGGTCCGCAGGGCTGAGTTGGATCCGAGCCGGACCTGGACCTGCCAGTGTTCGACGCTTACGACGTCGCCTGTGCCGACGGACGCGGTCTGTCGGGTGTTCCACCAGGTGTCCCGGGCGAACCAGTGCACCGGGTCCGCAGCTACAGCCCAGATGTGTCCGTCGAAGCGGACGGCGAGGGGAGTGCCGGCCGCGGTAAAGCGGACGTCGACCGCAACGTCCAGGGTTGTTTCATTCGCTACTGCTGTCACGGTCTACGCGCTCTCCCAAATTTCTGGTCATCATGTCCTGCCGACGGGTGACCGCCGAACTCCATACCCAGGTCCGATACGTGATCGGCCCGTCCTTCCACGTCACTTCAGCGGCCTTCGCGGTCCATGCGTACACCTCGCCATCGACCAGCTCCGCGCAGTTCGGGAACCTGATCCACGCCTTCACCGGAATCCCGGGGAAGCCGTTCTTGACGGGGAAGTGCTCGAAATCGAGCTCCTCCACCGTCAGCCCTATCGGGCCGGCCCGCCGCGCGTACTGCGCCTGCAGCCTGCTCGCCTGCTCCGGTCCCATACCACCACTTTAGAACATATGTTCGAATAGACACGCCAAAGAAAAGCGGCCTCCTTGGCCGCTGATTTCAGTATGAGGGACGCCTGCGACATTTCTGCCCGGGCGCCTGGCGGCTCTGCGGGTTGTACGCCAGTGGGGACAGGGCGGTTTCTCACAAACGTCGCAACAGGTCTGAGTTGAAAGTAGCAGGCGACGCGCTGATTCGAAGACAGGTTCGACCGGCAGGGGTGGTAGGAGCGCCTGGTGCCAGCTTGCGGTTAATACATAATTGCGTGAATACACGCTAGGCTGTATCTTGGCCCTATGGAAACGCTCACTCAGGCACCCGTGCTGGCCCGGTTCGGCTATGCAGTGTCAGACCCGACCCGCGCCCGGATTCTTCTGGCACTTTCTGAGGCTCCGTCCTATCCCTCGGATTTGGCTGATTCGCTGGGGGTGTCGAGGCAGAGCATGTCCAACCATCTGACATGTCTGCGCGGCTGCGGCCTGGTCGTTGCGGTTCCTGATGGGCGGCGGAGCCGCTATGAGCTGGCAGATGCCCGGCTTGGCCACGCCATCAAGGACCTGATCGGTGTCGTTCTGGCGGTGGACCCGGCGTGCTGCGCCCCGGACGGGGAGTGCTTCGCATGACGACTGTGATCCACGCACCAAGCCCGGATCGACGCGCCGTGTTGAGCCGTAGGATCAGGCTGTTCGCGGCCGCGACCATCACCTATAACGTCATCGAAGCTGTCGTGGCGCTTTGGGCAGGAGGCGTCGCCGACTCGTCGGCTCTGATCGGCTTCGGGCTGGATTCGGTCATTGAAGTGACCTCGGCCCTGGCGTTGTCATGGCAGTTCTCTGCCAAGGATCCAGAACGGCGTGAGCACCTGACGTTGCGGATCATCGCCATCTCCTTCTTCGCCCTTGCCGCTTTCGTGGCCGCGGATGCCGTCCGCTCTCTCACCGGCGCAGGGGAGGCTCAGCACTCAACACCGGGCATCGTTATCGCTGCCTTGAGTTTGGCGATCATGCCCGTCCTGTCCTGGGCTCAGCGCCGTGCGGGCCGGGAGCTTGGTTCCAGGACGGCCGTCGCGGATTCCAAGCAGACGCTGCTCTGCACGTACCTTTCCGCCGTCCTGCTGGTTGGCTTGGTTCTGAACAGCATTCTGGGCTGGTGGTGGGCCGATGCCGGCGCGGCACTGGTCATCGCAGGTATCGCTATCCGGGAAGGTGTCAACGCGTGGCGAGGCGAGGCCTGCTGTGCCGTCCCGCATGCCGACCATGGCCACGCTGAAGAAGACGACGACTGCTGCGCGCCCACCGATAAGACTTCGCCTGCATCCGCTCCGGTAGTTATCGGACGGGCGCGGGCTGCCGACGCAGAATCGGCCGATTCCTGCTGCGCCGGTTGTGGATCCGATGCCTTGGCTGCGCCTGTCGCAATTGAGCTTGGAACGAAGCCGACCGAGCGATGAGCACAGTCGATTCCGCGCGGAGGGTCCGTATCGCAATTTGGATCCTCCTCGCGGCAATCGTCGGCGTCGGCGTGGTCTGGTACGCAGTATTCACTGCCAACAAGCCCGCACCCGCCGCCCCTCTGGCAGCCGCCGACGCCCGGCTCGTCAGGGAAGACAGCCACCGGATCACGAACCCGGCCACAGCGAAGGCCCAGCTGGTCGAGTTCCTGGACTTCGAATGCGAATCCTGCCGCGCCGCTGAGCCCCTGGTGGAGGAACTGAAGAAGGAATATGGGGATCGGATCACTTTCGTTCACCGTTACTTCCCGCTGCCCGGGCACCGAAATTCCGGCACCGCTGCCCTGGCCGTGGAAACTGCCGCCCAACAGGGCAAGTACCAGGAGATGGCAACCAGGCTCTTCGAGACCCAGCCCCAATGGGGAGAGAAGCAGGACTCCCAGGCCGCCTTATTCCGCACCTACGCCCAGGAACTCGGCCTGGACATGGCCGGATACGACGCAGCAGTCGCGGCCCAGGCGACTGAGGACCGCATCAGCCAGGACGTCGCCGACGGAAAAGCGCTCGGCGTCACCGGCACGCCCACCTTCTTCCTGGACGGAAAGAAGCTCACCCTGAACACCGAGGCCCAGTTCCGGCAGCTGCTCGACGAGGCCGCACGCTAAGTCATCGCCTGAGAGGCGGGGTGCGGAGTCACGGGGTTGGGGCCCTGCTGCTTCTGTCTGCGGTCGAGGCTGGACCCACAGCCAGCTGACCCGATGACAGGACGGGGTCATACCCATAGCGAAGTCCATCCTGTTGTTTGCCCTGGCCGCCGTCGCTGAAATAGGGGGCGCCTGGTTGGTCTGGCAAGCCGTGCGGGAAGACAAAGCCTGGTGGTGGGCTGGCCTCGGCGTCATTGCCCTGGGGATTTATGGTTTCGTCGCCACTTTGCAGCCCGACGCGCACGTCGGCAGGATCCTCGCTGCGTATGGGGGTGTTTTCGTTGCAGGTTCCCTGGCGTGGGGCATGATCTTCGACGGGTTCCGCCCCGACCGCTGGGACATCATCGGGGCGCTGATCTGTCTCGTGGGCGTAGCCGTGATTATGTTCTCGCCCCGCGGCTCCTGACTTGGACAAACCCGGCACTGTCCCCACGACCGCTGCCGCCTGATACAACGCAAATCTGGCAGTTGCGCTGGACCAGTCAAGGACCGCGCGTGGCCGGCCGTTGATCTCATCAGCGGCGAAGTGGACCTCAGCTGGTTCCACCGTGCTGAGGTCCGCCCCTTTTCGGAAGTATTGGCGGAGTAAGCCGTTGGCATTCTCGTTCGACGCCCGCTGCCACGGGCTGGCCGGATCGCAGAAATAGACCAGCGTTCCGAGGGCTGCAGTTACCTCGGCGTGCCGTGCCATTTCAGACCCTCGGTCCCAGGTCAATGTCCTCCGCAGAGTAGCCGGCAAGACCCCGAGGGACTCAATGAGCTGATCACGCATGACATCGGACCTGATCCCGGCGGGAAGCACAAAGGCAATAAGGAAGCGTGAGGACCGCTCAACCAGGGTAACTATGGCTGACTTGTTCGCCTTCCCCATGATGAGGTCACCCTCCCAATGGCCTGCTTCCTCCCGGGTGGCAATATGGGCTGGGCGGTCGCCGATCTTAAGGGCATCAGTGATGTACTGGCGCGGTTTTACCTTTGTCCGCGACCGCGGCCGCCTGCTGAACTTCCCGGAACGCAACAGCCGGGCAGAGCCAGACGGCACGGGACGAATACTTAGGCCGTAAAGTGCCCGGTAGATCGTTTCGTGGGCCAAATGCCTGTGGGATTCTCCAGGAAACCGTTCCTTCAACGCCCGGCAAACCTGTTGCGGGCTCCATCGCTTCGACAGGCACTCCACAACATAGACGCGCAGGTCATCGTCGCCGGCGATCTTGGATAGTCGCGGTCTCGGGCGTCTCTTCTGCGCCAGTTTCTGGGCACGGAAGGGATGATAGCGGCGAGAATCAGGACGGTTTCGTGCCAGCTCCCTGCTGATTGTGGACGCGGACCGCCCGAGATCCCGTCCAATGGATCGAAGGCTCGATCCTGCCAACACGCGGTCTGCAATGAAGATGCGCTCGTCCTCGGACAGATAGCGGGCGGACCCATCTGTGGCGGGGACAGCTACACGAGGCCTCGGATCCAAGCCTTGCTGCACCAAACCCTCCACCCCGTTGCGTCCATGCAACCAACGATGGCCCGTGTTCGGGTTGATCCCAAGAATCCTGCATGCTGCCCGGTTGGAGTGCCCTTCTTTCATGAGCTGAACATACAAGGGCCTCTTCTCAACCAAGCCCGGAGGCCCCATTTTCCTCGATCGGCGCGTCGAACTGCGCATGAAATCAACACCACTTTCAGTTGGTGTTGCGACGTTTGTGAGAAACCGCCCAGCTTTGAGCTATGCGGAGGGCTCCACCTGACCCCAATGGGCACAACCCGATGGAGCCGTGGGGGAGAGAGTGTGAGGAAGCCCCCGCGCGAATCCGTGGACTCAAGCGCGGAGGCTCCCGGCTCGCCAAGCTGGGGGGACTGGAGAGCCACAACGATGTTACCGGCAGGACAGCGGTGTCGGGGACTTGCCGGCAGGCTGCGTGTTCACAGCCGGGCCGGACGGCCGCGGGTGCGGCCGGCCTCCCAGCCTGGGACGGCGTCATCGAGGAGTGTGGCCTTCTCCCGGTTCAGGGCTCCGTTATGGTGCTTCTGCCGCTGGGAGTGGATCCACACCCCGAGGCGGTGTTCCTGTTCTGAGGCGTAGCCCCGGTGCCGGGGCCAGTCGTTGCCTTCGGCGCGGAAGCGCACGAGCTCGGCGAGCCGGTCATGCCACCGGGCCTCGTCGGCGGCTGTCCGGGTATTGGCGTCCCAGTCGGGGATCCGGGTAAGCCCATCCCGGTAGGCGGGGTGAAGCGTGCCGGTGGCTGCTTCGTGCCGGCGCTGCCCAAGCCAGGCCGCCATCGACCGTTCCCCGCGCTCCTGTGAGTGGCTGCGGGGGAACCGGCCCTCACTCGCTATCCACGCGATGACGTCCTCCATCCGGGCCAACGCTGCGGGGGAGAGGGCTGTCCCGGCGGCGGCCTGGTGGGCAGCCTCCAGGCCGGAATCCTGGCGGCGGGCGACGCCCAGGTGATACCCGACGGTCGCCGGCGCGGCGCGCACGAGCGCAGCAATCCGGTTCCGGCCCAACCCCAGCCGGTACATCAACACCCACTCCGGGTCCGGGGCCTTCCGCAGCACTCCATCCATGATGGGGCTCATCCTGCCACGACGTTCGACGTCGAAGAAGGGATCCGGGCGTGTGCCGCGGCGTCGGAGGCAGCACTGGATGCTCCTATAGGCGTCAAGTTGCGGAAGAAGTAGTGAGCCGTACGTTACGAAGGAGACGGCTCGGTGATTTGCCGCTCAGGAGATCAACAGCCGCCCCAGGGCCGCGCCGGTCCAGTGCCCCCGCCAGATTCGGCGCTCTAAATGCGGCTGAGGTGGCGCGGGTGACGCTATCTAAATCTTTCCCAGGCTGATTGCCGAGTCATTCCCAAGGATTCTCCAATACTGGCCCAGCTAATCTTCCTGTCGCGGGCAACGCCGACCCATCTTTTGAGGTGGGCTTCCACTTGCTCGCGTGCCTGGGCAACTTGCGGGAGCCGCTCGAGAAGTTCGCGATCGTTTAGAGCAGCCCAAGGAGTTTCGGGAAGCGCCCGAAGGGCCTCAGGGGAAGACTCGTTGAATAGAGCAAGGGCGCCGGTTGCGCAGTCCCGGCAGATAGCGGCCGTCGGAGCTCCGACCAGTAGTCCCGTTTCCTCCCGCGAACGCAGGCAGAACGAGCACATGAAGGGCTGATCCCGAGGAACCTCTGTTTCGACTTCACTCGACCAACTCTCCATGCGGCCAGTCTAAGCGCCTCTTGTTATGTCAGGAAATGTCTGACAGCCTGTGAGGCATTACCTGACATGGCAGAAATGGGGACGCATGGAAACTCGGGACATCATCGACGTTGTGGAGGTGAGAACAGGCGGTGAAAACGGACGGTCTTTCCGGTATTTGCTCGGAACCGGGGCCGCCGAGGGATTCGGTGATGCCCTGACCCGGACGGTTCTTCCGATTCTCGCCGTCGCCGTGCTGGGTCTGGGAACGGGATTCTTGGGTATCTTGAACGCCATCGGACTTGCAGCGTTCCTGCTTTTTGGGATGCCGATTGGAATGGCGATCGACAGGCTAAGGAATCGCGGCCGGGTCATGGGAAGCGCTTCCTTCGTGCGGTTCCTGATGCTTGCAGCTCTGACCATCGCCTACTTCGCCGGCTGGCTCTCCGGGCCCCTGCTTCTTGGAGCGGCTGTTCTCATCGGGGTGGCGGACGTCGTCTTCACCACAGCGCAAAGCACTGTCATACCCGTTGTTGTTGAACCCGGTGCGTTGAAGCATGCGTTTTCACGCCTGGCGGTTATTAACCAGTCGACTTCCACCGCTGCCGCAGCAGCGGGCAGCGCGATGATCGGGCTGATCGGCATACCGGTCGTACTCCTGACGGCCGCTGCGGCGTATGCCGGTTCCTGTCTGCTGCAGCTGGGGATCAGGCTGGGTTCTACGGAAACTAGCCGCCCGGGAGGGCCGGGGCCCAGGGGGCAGTTTCGCGAAGGCTTTCGCATCCTGCGCCGGACTCCCGCACTTGCAGTGCTGACAGTCTCCGGAAGCCTGACCAATGCCGGGGCAATGCTCGGAAACACCGTCCTGCCGGTCTTCGTCATGCGGGATTTGGCTATCCAGCCGGCGGCCTTCGCCGCCCTCGGCGTCCTCTCTGCGGTAGGTGCCATCACGGGTGCCGCTGCTGCCCCGCGGCTTACAGGAAAACTCGGCCTAAAAAAGCTCCGGAGCGGCGCGTCGCTTCTATCTGTACCCGCGGTGCTTACAACCGTCGCCTGCCAGTGGCTGCCAGGCCCCGAACTCGTCTGGCTGGCATTCCAATCCTTTGCCTGGAGCTTGCTCATTTCGGTTTCCGGGGTCGCAGGAGCTGAGGTCCTCCCCAGAATCGTGCCACGGAATCATTTGGCCACCGTCGGGGCCGCCCAGCGCACCATCTCGCTCGGCATCATGCCGATCGCGGCACTCTTGGGAGGACTCATCGGCACCGTAACGGGACCCGTCCCGCTCTTATGGGTCTGGGCGATCCTCGCAGGCTCAGCTGCCCTTCCTATCATTCGAACGAAGTCACTGGAACAATTCCGTTAGGACCGCCATGCAGCCGCCAGGGGCTTGGCACCCACGAGTGCGAATCACGGCGCTACGGACGGGCTTCTTCAGATTCGGGGGCGTCGAGAAGCTACACGCAAACCCAATAAAAGTTGGTCAAACAGGTGCGCTGGTAGTTTGCTGGATCAGCCACTTTCGGTAGCTTGCAGCGAGGTCGTCGTTGCGGATGAGGCCCCGTTCCAGCCGAGATATGGCGGAGGGCCACTGGCCAAGGCCGGCCGCGGCGCCGCCCAAGGTGATTCCGATCGCGTTGCGCCTCTGGCGCAAGTCTGCGTTGTTGGGCGCCGGCCGGGGATTGGTGATCTGGCGGTAGATTTCTCGTGCCACGTAGCGCTTGAGGCATCGCATGATCTCGCGTTTTCCTTTACCCTCGGCAGTGCGCTTGCTCACGTAGGCGCGGGTCCGAGGACACGTTGACATGCGCCCCAAGACGACCTGATGCAGGGCGCGATTAGCGTTGCGGTCTCCGCCACGGCTTAATCGGTGGCGTGTGGTCTTTCCTGAGGACGCGGGGATAGGCGCGACCCCTGCGAGGGCTGCAAATTGTGCTTCGTTCCCGACTCGCTCCGGGTTGTCTCCGACAGTAACCAGCATTTGGCTGGCTACTTCTGTTCCGACTCCTGGTAGGTCGCAAAGAAGCGGTGCGTAAGTGGTGAGAATTTGGCTTAGTGCGTCGTCTGCGGCTTCGATTTCTGCTTCCAGAGATCGGCATCGAAGTGCCAGGGATTTCAGAGTCATAAGGCACATGTATTCGGGGTCGGCTATGTGGCCGGAGGGTCTGGCGCGCCCCAGGGCCTTGATCAGCGGCGCGGCCCCCAACCCCCTGTATTTCGTCCGAAGGGCCTCGGGAGCCGAAACAAGAAGACCTTTGATCTGGTTGACTGCGGCCGTGTGGGCTTTCACTGCTGAGGAGCGCGCGGCGCGCACGATCCGCAGGCACTCGACCGGTCCATCCTTAGTCTTTGGCACCGAAGTTCCCCGGTTGGCGATCACCGATTGCGCGGCCTGGTAGGCGTCCAGTGAGTCGGACTTACCCCTCAACCTGCGTTCGGCACGGTTGGGGCGGTTTACCTCCAGCACGTTGATCCCTGCGGTACGCAGGGATCTGGAGATTTCAGCCCCGTACGAGCCTGTCCCTTCAACTCCTACGGCCATGACCGTGCCGTGGCTGGTGATGAAGTCGATGATTTTCCGATACCCGGACCCCACGGCCAGGAATTCCCGGTCCGCGATGGGCTTGCCGTGTTCGTTGATGACAGCCACATGACGGGTGTCCGCGTGGGTGTCGATGCCGGCGACGACATTCGTGTCGGTTCTCAAGGTAGAAGATGCCCCTCATTCAAACGATGGCTGACTGGGGGAATGCAGGTCAGGTGGGCAGACAAAACGGTAATGAGACCGGTCGGTTCAGGCTCCTATGAAGTCATGTCCGCCTGACTCAACACTCCCTGAAGGGCCTTGAACCGGCGGACGAATCCAGTCAAGGACAGCGCATAGAAGCACGTCGGTTTCCGCTTGAGTCACGCCGGTTCAGGGCTGTTCCAGTATTACCGTTTCCGCTGCGCTCCAACCAGTTATCGGGCGTCCGCTGGCGCGGCCGGCTGTTGGGTCCAGTGCCTTGCGTCGCAGAGCTCCGAAGCCCCTGGCCCTTTGTCGACGTCTTCGACGTTTTTTGGCTGCTGTCCTTCGGATCGTACGTGCCCGCTCCAACCCGTCTAGCCCCTGTCGTTCCTCCAGGGGCCTGCGGTGCAGGAAATATCCCTGCGGCGCTCCTGCGTCGCTTATTTCCTCCGGGAATTTCCTGCCCCTTGCCCTGCGGGTAGACAGGCCTCCGTCGGGCACAGCTCCGCAAGCTCCGCCAGCAGCCAAAAAACAACGGGGGGAGAGGGGAAGCTGGCCGGTCACCTGAGCCGCCCCACCCACCGGAATCCTCTGCAAAAGGAGCAACACCATGAACACCACACCCACCCTCGAAATGCTCGACCCAGCCACCTTGACTGTGGACATCAACGTCCGCAAAGACGCCGCCCTGACCGCCGACTTCATCGCCAGCATCAAAGAACACGGCGTGATGGAACCAGTCATCGCCCACCGCAAAGACGACGGCACGGTCCACGTCCTGATGGGACAGCGCCGCACCCGCGCCGCCGTCGAAGCCGCCCGGCCCCTGATCCCGGTGATGATCATCGAATCCCCCGAGGAAGCCGAACGCATCGTGACGCAGGTCGTGGAGAACATCCAGCGCGCCGAACTGACCGAAGCGGACGAAGCCGACGCCTACCACCAGCTATCCCTGATCGGCGTCTCGGCCGCCGCGATCGCCAAGAAAACCGGACGGACCAAAACCACGGTCGAGGCCGCACTGAAAGCCAAAGCCTCCGACGCCGGAGCCGCCGCCCTGGGCAAGGGCTACACCATCGACGAAGCGCTGATCATGGCCGAATTTGAAGGGAGCCAGGACGCGACCGAGGAGTTGGAGTCCGTGATCGCGGACGAACCCGATCAGCTCCTGCACGTCGCGCAGATGCTGAGGGACCGCCGCGACCGCGCCGCCGCACTCGCCACGCTCATCGAGGAACTGGAAGCCCAGGGCAAGAGGATCGTGGAGGACGCCGGGCACTACGCCAACGAAGAGAACCTGTACGTCTCGGCCGCGAAGCGGGCCGACGGGGAACCAGCCACCGACGAGGACGCCAACGCCTACCTGATCAGCACCGACTACCGGGGCCAGCACAAAGCCAACCCCGTCATCACCGGCTGGCAGGACCTGGGCTTCACCCCGAAGTACGAACGCTACGACGGCGGCACACAGGCCCGGAAAGGCCCAATGACCGAGGAACAGAAAGCCGAACGCAAGACCCTGATAGCGAACAACCGCGAGATGGAGAGCGCCACGAAGGTCAGGCGCGAGTTCGTGAAGACCCTGCTGTCCCGCAAGACCGCGCCGAAGGGCTGGCAGTACTTCACCGTCCACGCCATCACCCATGACCCCGAAACCGCCAGCGGCTACGACGGCAAGGTCGCCACCGAGATGATCGGGGCCAAGACCGGAGAGGACACCGACCGGTGGGGATGGAACCCGTTGCGGGACCACACCGCTAAAACCACCGCCCGACCCGAGTTCTCCCTCATCGCCCTGATCTGCGCCGGATACGAGAAGACCATCCAGAAAGACTCATGGCGGTCCGCCGAGAAGCGGCACTTCCACTACCTGAACCAGCTCACCATTTGGGGGTACACGGCAAGCGCTGTGGAGCAGATCATCATCGACAAGCACACCGCCGAAACCGATTAGCCTGATAGTGTGCCGGGCGGCTGACCCCCCCAATGCAGCCGCCCGGTTCACTCACCCAGTAGGGCCAGGAACCTCCCAGAAGTGGGGCGGTCCGCCGCCCAGGGCGAACCACAGCAGCCACTCACCAGCGACGGACCGCCATTAACCGCGACAAAGCGAGCGGCCAACCACCAACCGCGAGGCCAGGAACAACGAGGTACCAGGCCGCGGCAGCACCACAAACCATTCAGCTAAGCTGAACCACATATTTCCTTTGCAGAGGGAAAACGGAGGGGCCGGCTCACCTGAGCCGGCCCCTCCGCCCGTTGTGAATGAAGGGTAGAACCCCTGACGGGGGCTACTCAGGATTTGTTACGGTGAGCAGGCCGTTCCATGAGCCGGAGGAGCGCTTCACGTCAGTTTCTGTGATGAACATGTAGCGCCATTGGCCAAACTGTTCGTCATCTTCATCGCGCACGGAACGGGCCCACTGCTGCGCTGCAGCCTTCTTTTGGAGCACAGTTGGGTCGCTGGATTCCTTGTCGGACTTACCTTCAACAACCCATCTCGTTCCGTCCTTATCGATGACGATGAAATCGGGAAAATACCGACCTGCCTCTTCAGTGGGAATCCAAACCGGTCCTTGGGAATCGACACGCAACCACCAGGCAACTTCGGAATCATTGTCGATGATGTGGGCGATCTCCCACTCGGTGGACTTCGCATCGAACGATGCGATCGGCATGATGTTTCGTCGCCATCCTTTGTACTGTGCACGGCGGATGAACCCGCCGTCGTAGGCACCGGGAGTTGACGGATCAACCAACACCGGTTCCAGGGGAAGCGTCACGGCCTCGAGTATGCGTTGACGTTCGGTTGTTCGCCGGCCCACCGCTTCGCGGATAAGCCCACGAAGACCCTCGACCGCCATTTTCTTGCGGTTTTCTGACCAATTGGCGGTTTCGTCCTCGATTGTTGCTCCTGCACCGATCAAAAATGCATCGACGATGCGTTTGGCCGCGCCGCGTTGCGCCCTGGTCGCCTCGACTTCCGGCCGTGCCATTACGGCGGCGATCAGCTCTTCACGAACGGTATCGAGGGCAGCCATGGCTTGAACAGCCTCAACCTGTTCTTGCGGGGTAGCAATGACACCCACGTTTTCGCCGTGGCGCTCGGCTTCCAGGGCTACGCGGCGCATGAACAGCGGCAGCTCACGCGAGTACCGGTGTCCGAGAGACCTTGCGTCGTCATCGGCCACAGACGACAAGGTGAACCGTGTTTGCACCAGTTTCGACTTTTCAAGCGGGAAGATCAGTGTCGGAGCACCGTCGACACGGCCCTTCCTTTCCGGACCGGGAGTCGCCAGCTTTCTCTCTAAATCGGCGGATCTCAAACCACTGCCAGGCGTCACCAGCGATTCGGCCGCTAGAGAAGAATCTTGGTCAGATGGCAGAGCCGGGTGAAGGGGAAACAAGCTGGCTTGACCGTTCGAAGCGTAGCCAGGCAGGTTCTCGGGAATCGCAGCGGGCTGTTCTTCGGGCGACTTCGACCAGTCGAATGGAAGGGTTTTTTCTAGCTCTTCCCGTGGCTTCGGTTGAAGTCGAGCATTGAGAACGTCCTTCTTGGCCAACAGTTTTTGATATGAGTCGTGGGCAACAAGGTCGACCTGATCGACTTCGGCCACTCCTGTGCGTTTCCCGAACGGCAGGCGCAGGCCACGTCCGAGAACCTGCTCAGTCAGCATCTCGGAATCTAGCTTTCGTAGTGCAGCGATCACCGCGATGTTCTTCACGTCCCAGCCCTCGCGGAGCATGTTTACGGACACTATGGCTCGAATGGGCGAGTCCGGAGATTCCACCGCTTCCAACGCAGCCAGGGCCTCGTCGGAGGATTGCGACGTGATTTCCAGAACTGCTGCCGGATCCCCGATGAAGTCGGACCCAGCTAGCAGTTGGCCGACCTCACTGGCGTGGTCGATGTCCTGACACACTACGAAGAGTGCCGGCTTCACGGCGGCCGCTTCCGGGAATTCGGAACGATAGAGCTTGTAGGCTGCATCCTTGCGGCGCAGAAGGTGACAGGCATCTGCCAACCGGGTTCGTTCGTCCTTCATGCCGTCTTGTCGATATACGAGCACAGGAACTTTGACCAGTCCGTCGGCGATGGCCTCTGCCAAGGTGTACTGGAAGATCACCTTGTCCTCATCCGCTTTCGCGGGCGTGGCCGTCAGGCCGACTAAAGCCAGGGGGGAGAGGGTGCGGATCGCCGCCGAGAATGACGCGGCCTTGTCGTGATAAACGTGGTGTTCATCGGTGATGACTACGAGATCATCCTGGCCTTGCAAGTGATCGTAGAGTGCGTCGCCAAGGTTCTCGTCGACTTCGTACACTCTGCGTGAAGTTGTGGCTTTCGGGCGGATGAGCTGCTGCACGTTGAAGACAAACAGTTTTAGCTGGTCTTTGTCGTGCAGGGCCGCACCCATGGACGAGGTGCGGAAATTCTCGGGGGTGATAACCAGCGGCACGTAGTCGCCGCCGGCAACGAACTTCGGGGACGCCCGGTCAAAGTTGGCGAGTGTCTTTTTCTGAATCGTTGATCCCGGCGTCACTATGAGAACGTTGCGGATACCCTGGGCCGCCAGATATTCGACCAGGGCTGCCATTAGGAATGTCTTGCCCACGCCAGTGGCCAGGTCGTTCACCAACTCGACATACTCGCCGCCGGCCTGGGCCAGATGCTTGACGGTCGCAGCCACGCCGGTGCGGTTCGGCAGTCTCAGATCGAATCGAGAGGCAATGTCGTCAAGGAGTTCGCGGTTGACGCTGATGGACGGTTTCATTTCACGGTCCCCTTCATGAACAGGTCCTCTGGCGCCTTGCGGATCCTTGAGCCTGGCGAGAGTTCACGCAGAAGCGCAGCCGAGCCCTCCTGAACGCCTTTCGCGACGACCACCGCCTTTTCGTCGGTTCCGAGTGAAGAAACAACGGTACGAACCACATTCTCGTCAGCAACGCCGTCAATCACGGCCAAGCGCGTCCGTCCCTTGCGTCCGGAGAAAATGGGGTCTTCACACTCAAAACGGAAGCCAAGCTGGCCACAAACGGCGCGGGAGAAATTGCCATTCGCCGCCGCTTCCGACAGGTAAACGGTTCCGTCCTCCCCATCGACCTCGTACATGGAAGGCCCCATCTGAGCGATGGTGAAACCTCCGCCGCCCTCCCACATGACAGCCGTCTCCTCCTTCGTTCTGGTCGCAGCGCGAAGTGCCTTCAGCGTGTTTTCGTCAAGTCCTGGAATGACTTTGGAGAGCTTGCCGATTACAGAGGCGAACGTCTGCGCCTCCGACGTCGTGATTCCGTCTGCCAGCTCACTTACTGGGACACGAGCCTTGGCCGTAGAGATGCCACCTCTGTCTTCACCTTCGACAACCTTGGTGAGGCGAGGGATTATGAAATCCCGGACGGTGGACTCCTGCAGCTCGATCGTGACCCACCGGCGGCCCATCTTGTGGGCCACGGCGGCCGTTGTTCCTGATCCAGCGAAGCAGTCCAAAACGATGTCGCCCGGATTGGAAGCAATCCGAAGGACCCGTTCGAGCAGGCGTTCTGGCTTAGGAGTGGAAAACGGGACCTCACCGGGAAATAGTGCCTGAATCTCGTTCTTGCCGGTTTGGTTGTGGCCCACTTCTTCGTAGAACCACATGGTTCGTGGAACTGCCCCTCTAACGTCGGTCAAGAAGCGCTTCAGTGCGGGAACGTTGTTTCCCCCCGGTCCCCAAAAGATCCGGTTGTCCGCATCAAGCTCTTTGAGCTTGGCTTCGGAGATGCGCCAGTATCTGCCAGGCGGGGGGCCGGGGATGATCCGACCACTGGGCGTGGTGATTGCATAGCGGCCAAGGCTGTAGGGCTTGTTAGCAACGAGATCTCCGGGCTTCCAGGGCCCGCGCGGATCATCGTCTGGATTCTTGTACGCAGCGTCCATTGCGGCACTACGTGTTAGTGCGTTGGGGCGCCACAAGTCTGCGTTCACGGCGTACACGAGAAGGTAGTCGTGGTCACCCGAAAAATGCTTAGCGGAGTTCTTAGGCGAGTAGACCTTTTGCCACGCAACGGTGGTGATGAAGTTCTCAGGTCCGAAGATCTCGTCCAGCAGAACCCGCATGCGGTGAACTTCGGCATCGTCCAAGTGCACCCAGATAGATCCGTCCTCGCTAAGGAGCGGCAGGATATTTCGGATTCTGTCTCGCATTAGCGTGAGCCATACCGAGTGCTCAAGTTGATCTGCGTAGTGTTCGAATGCCTGTTCGGTGTTGAAAGGCGGGTCAATGTAGACAAGCTTGACCTTGCCGCGGTACCGGTCAGACCATTCTGGGATTGTCCCCAAGGCGCGCAGCGCGTCCCCCGAGTCCCCGGTGATCAATAGGTTCGAGCTGGGATCGTCCCCGACGGTGTGGACCGGCTCGATGAGCTTTACCTCGGCAGCCCGGGGATCACGAGGTGAGACCCACTCGTATTCATAACTGCCCGCTTCCGACGGGATCAAGGATAGGTCCTTGCCCATCCACGTCAGCTCCAGCCGCCCCTTGGGGTTACCCATGTATTGATTTCCTTTTATCCAGCACGACGCAACGCCGCACGAAAGCGGCCGTCCCGAGTCTATCGGCGGTGGAGGCCCTCGCATTTAGGACAGCTGGCGAGTCATGTTCGGGGCCGGGACGGTCTGGAGCAGAAAGCAGGCTTGACGCCGGACACTCTAGAAGCTCAAGGTCCACTTCCGGTCGATGCCCCAGGTGTGAAGGCGCAGCTCGAATCCGGACTTAGGAATGCCCCGCTTTGCCCATGCAACTGCAGCCATGAAGACGGTCCACGACTGACCGTCGGGCCAGTCCTCAGAGGGGGCTGACGTCCGGGGCCCGAAGCCTTTGTGCTGCGATCTGCTTCAGTTGATATTCGTGTGGTTCTTCATAGTCATGCTGAAAGACGAAAGGCAGACCCGTGATAATCATGGACATTGTGGAGGCGATGCCGTGGATACCTGGTTCGTTTAGCTGCGGAACGCCAATCCAATGGAGGCCGGCCGATTTCAGCGCCACCCGCTCATCCGCGTTTACAAGCTGTCTGGCATCCTGAGTGATAATTGCCATGAATTCTCTGTCAGCGAGAGTGCGGAATAGGGGGATGTCCTCAGTTCCCCAAAGAGACTCCTGCTCGAAAGATCGAAAGTTGTGCTTTGGGAAGAGCTTTACCAGGGGAGCAACCAAGGCATGTGGCAGATTTTCGTCGATGTATAGCTTCACCCAGCGCTCCGCAGTCTTCTAACAGCCTCATCGAAGTCTGTTGCGTCCATTGCTGCAGCGGGAGATACGCGTGGGTAGTAGTTGCTCGCTTCTTCCGGGCCAACAGTTCCGTCACGTAAGAGGAGCGCGACGGTGTCATAGGGCACTCGCGTCCCCGAAATCGTCGGCCAACCGCCCAATCGGCGCTCTCGGACCTCGAGATTCGGACGGGGACGGCGGAAGTCGATGACATTCTGACCTTGGAGATTCGTGAACGGGGCAAACACGTCGTCCATGGAGCCAAGAAGGCGTTGGCCCTTCTTCAGAACGAGGTCCGTCGCGCCGTCATCTTGCAGAAGTATGACGCTCCGTTGGTCTGACACGAGTTTATAAGTGGACGGATGATCGGTCAGATCGTAGTCGCGGAGGTTCCGCATCGCCACGCGGATCTTCTGAAGCGAGACGTCCTTCCTCAGATGCACGAACGTCCTCAGGGCGAGGACATCACGAAACGAGTACAGGGCTTTGGGCCGATCCTGAATTTCGGGTCGGATCAAGTCCGTCGTTCGCCAATTCGCCAACTGCCCTGTGGATGCTCCGCTTAATATCGCGGTGAGTTCCGTTGGAAAAGCCATGTCTCTACTCACCCCCTCCTGCGGAGTTGCGTCTACGGGAAATCGACGAGATGCCCGGTACCTTGCTCTCTTGCTCAAGACAAGTGAACCAAACCACAGGCTACAGCAGGCCGCGCCTCGGGACCGGAGGCTGTGCTCACTAAACCCTTATGGGCGCGAAGGCCGGCGCCCTATGCCTTCTGATTTTTGGCACCCTCGATGTATGCGTCGATGCACTGCTGGAGAAGCGCCAGGGACGCAGGGGTGATGTCGTCCAGCGAGACATCGCCCAGGTGCTCGAACATCCCGATATCCTTCTCAACGCCGAGCCAGAACCGGTGGACGTCATGGAGGATCGTGACGGCGTCGACAAACATCTGTGTGTCGAGGTTTCGGTCGGGGTCAACGATGAAGCTCATCAGATCATGAGTCAGTTCATGGCGGTGGTTGTAGATGTCCTGGAGACTTTTGGCTTGCCCTGCCGTGATGGCTTCCATGCGGACCAGCCAAGCCGCGGAGGCATCGAACTTTTGGTTGTTGTTCTTAATCCACGCCTCAGCGCGTGCCGCCTCGATGACGTGCCCCTGATAGCCTCGTTCGTCGAACGTGAAACCGTCCTGGTCGATGCCCGTGCAGTAGAAGTTGCGCACCTTCTCCAGAATGGCGTGCTTCAGCATCTCGTGAGTCATTTGGTAGAGCCCTGCAAACGACAGTGTCGAACGGATAGTCGACGGCTGCAGCTTTGCCAGCAGCCGCTGTTCATACTCTTCTGGGGAACGACCTCCGTATGCGTCTGAGGACTCTGTCACGTTGTCGTCTCCTTGGTGTACAGCGGCACGAGTATGAACCACGCTGACGAACAGCAGCCCTGCTCGCCGGCAGTAGTTCCCTGCGGTGTCCGGGCAAACTACGGGGCATTTGTGGGGTTGCCCGACGTTGCCGCCGTGCTAGCTAGTTCACGGTGTTGGTGCGTCGTTGATGCAGTGTGCCCAGCAGGAACTCCGCTACTGCCACCGTGCCGTTCAGGGCCAGTCTTGCATGCACTTCCGTTGCGATACTCGGAACGGCGCGTCCGTGACCCGTGCCGATCTCGTTCCGTAACTCAGCAATGGACTGCACGGTGGTCGAGAGGGTGCGCAGCAGCTTTTGAATAGTTTGGCTTGCCCGAGCGCTGGCTGGAACGCTTTCGGCATTGATGTTCAGGACATCGCCGACCTTCTTGTAAAGCCCTGGCAGTTCGTCTGAGCGGGCAAACTCCACGTTTTCCTGGTTAAGAATCAACTTGAACAGGCTTTCCAGCAGCTCCTTCGACGAGGCAATCGCGCTGGCGGGATCTCGTGTCAGGCTTTCCTTGATTCGCTGGAGATGCTCATGCAGAACACCGTCATCCGTTAGCAGTGGTTGTGTAGCAATCGACTGTGGCATGTCGCCGTGGAAGGAGCCTTGGATGTGCCGCGCCTTGTAAAGAGGCTGGCCACTGATATCCCCGTCCTGCACCAAATGGTAGCCATCGGCACGGAGAGCCGCGTTGTATATGTCTAGAACTTGGGCAGCCTCGTCAGCTCTACGAACTAGGGGATGGACTGTCATCTCAAGGAAGCGGAGGAAATTGTCGTCCGTCCCCCACAGGACGTTGAATCGGCGGTCCGTGAAGACGTAGTCGTCGTCCCAGTCATAAGGGTTCCGGATCCGGTGTTGCTGAATGTCCTCGTAGGCGTTTTCGAAGCGAGCATCATCGCTCGGAAGCTCACTCAGGTTGTAAATGCGTGCCAAGAATTCAGGCTCGGAAAGCCTTCCTGACCAGCTGATGCGCTGCAAAGGATAGGCATCGATTATGTGGCGGCGAGTGACTTCCGTGATTTGGCCCGACACTGCTCCTGCTAACTCCAGAGATGCGAGGCACCCGGCATGGGACCTCTGCTGCCTCCAAATCTAGTTGCATTGACATCATTGGGAAAACGACCGTTATCGAATTTTGCGTGGTGCAAAACGTCTGGCGGATGAGTTTTGACCTACTTCCGGTCGGAATCGAAATCGAAGTCGGTGACTGTCTGCGACTTGCAGAGCTATTTGGCGTGGTTTTGGCGGCGCTTTTTGGGGTGGTCCTGGTGCAGACCCCGCCGGGCTAGTGCTTGGACCAGCGTGGACGGGATCGGTCGATGATGCTGGACGTTGCAGCGGCTGCTGTGAGGGTTGTCGCTAGCAGCAGCGGTGCCCAGAGCGTTGGTGCGATGGTTGCACCCGCGACGGCTGTTCCGGCCGATCCTGCAGCGATCTTGAGTGCACCTACCCAGATGAAGATTTGGCCGCGGGCCTCGATGGGTGCGTATTCGCTGCGTGCGGCGAGTGTTGCCGCGAAGAAGAGCGCGTTGGCGATCCCTGCCAGGCAGAAGGCAATAAGGGAGGTCGGGAGTGTCGGGGTAAGCATCACCAGAATCAGCGTTGCCGCGACGAGTGCGGCGAGGGAGCTCATGAGAGGGTCTGCGTCGCGGCGAAGCGGCCGGAGCATAAGAGCTGCTGATCCGAGGAGATTCCCTATCCCGTAGGCTGCGACCAGTGTTCCGGCGGCTGCGGCCCCGCCGAACGCAGGAGCTGTGGCGACGGCGTAGATCGGTAACGCGGCTACGGAGAATGCGACGGTCACGGTGAGCCCGAGTGTGCGGCGCAGCGGACCACGTTTCCATATGAGGCGCAGTGTTCGGCCGGGCGAGGGCACATCAACGGCCGCATCGGGTGGCTCTTGTCTAGGGAGTGCGAGGACGGCTCCCGCACCAATGACGGCGGCGCCGGCCAGAACCAGTGTTGCGGTGAGCGCGTCGGATGCTGCCGCGATCCATGCCACGGCTGCGGGGCCGAGGGTGCCGCTGAGCCCGTAGCTTGCGACGTCCCAGCCTTGTGCTCTGCGTTGGCTGCGCAGCTCGGGGCCCGCGATGGAGGGCAGACGGCTGCTGACCCCGCCGGTGAGCATGGGCCCGAAGATGCCGGAGACAAAGAGCAGCAGGGCCGGCCAGATCGGCCAGGCTACGGGCAGGAGTAGTGCAGCGGCACCGAGCAGCACGCCGTGGAGGACGGCGGAGCCCGCGATCACTTTGCGCCCGTCACGGGCTGTGTCGAGGCGTCGAGCGATGAAGGGTCCGAGCAGGTGGGGTGCAGTGATTGATGCTCCCAGGAGCCCGGCCAGCCAGCCCGGCATCCCGCTGGCGTGGGCGAGCAGCACGATAGCGACCACCGCGCCGCCGTCGGCGCTGCGGACCAGGGTCGCGGCGAAGACGTACCGGGCCAGCGCCCCGGCCCGCCGGTCCGTCCTGCGTGGAACGCCGAGGCCGGCGCTACGGGTTGAGCCCGAGCTCATCGACAATCCTGCCAACGCGGGAACGCTGCTTCTCGGTCAATCCCTGGATGGGAAGAGGCAGGCATGATCTTGATGCCAGTCCCAGCTGTTCCGCTATGGCCGCAACAACACGGATACTTCCGCCAAACTCGGCAAACAACTGCCACAACGGGGCAAGCCGTTCGGACTCGGAGAACGCCTCGGAGGTCCGCCCTTCCAGGGCGGCCCGGGTGATCCGCATCGCGATGGCGGGTAAAGTCCCGCCGATGACGGAGTACCAGGCATCGCATCCGGCGGCCAGTCCGGCGGTCGCCTTGGCGTCGCCGGAAACACCGATGGTGACATGAGCCGGGATCACCTCCCGGATTTCCTGGATCCGCGCTTGTGCCTGATCAGGGTCGGCCGGTACTCCGGGGATTTTGATGGAAGCGACACCGGGCAGCTCCGCGATGCGTCCGTAGAGTTCGGTCGTGAAGGTGAAGTGGGTGGTGCCCGGGTTGTCATAGACGATGACGGGTAGCGAGGAGTTCGCTGTGACCGTCCGGAAGAGTTCGAAGACATCATCGTCGGTGAGGGCTTGGTAGGTCATCGGCGCCAGCAGGAGCCCGGAGGCTCCGGCCCGCTCGGCGTTCTCGGCGTTCGCGAGGACCTGTGAGGTCCGGAGCGCCCCAATGCCGATAAATACCGGCGTTTCGCCGGCGTGCTCGACTGCAAGGTGCGCAACACGGCTACGTTCATCACTGCTCAGGTAGGCGTAGGAACCAGTGGAGCCGAGCGCCGTAATGGAATCGACCTTGGCCTCGCTGAGCCTTTGTACCAGGCGGATAAACGAAGCCTCGTCTACCGCATCGTGTGCCAGCGGGGTGAGGGGAAAAGCGCTCAAGCCAGTGAACATGGTTCTAACTCCTTTATTAGATTTCGGATGGAAGCAGTGTGTGGTCGCAGGTCGCCACGTCCTCTGTGAGCGTGCGCCCGCGGGTGCCGGAACCGGCACGTCGTTCGAGGATGTACGTTGCGCTGCGGGCCGTTAGCCCACAAAGTCGAGATCCGCAGGGCTGGGGTTCTGCTCCGGGCGCGCCGGGTGCCGTCGTCCGCCCCGTTGCGCCGCGGCGCCGGCGAGGACGACAAGCAGGATGCCCAGGACCTGGATGGCCGAAGGCTGCTGGTGCAGGATGAGCAGTCCGAGGAGGATTCCGAGGGCTGGCTCAAGGGCCATGAGGGTGCCGAACGCGGTGGGCGTCATCCTGCGCAGGGCGAGCATTTCCAGTGCGAACGGCAGCACGGGCAACAGGATGGCGAGCCCGGCTGCTGCGGCCAGGATCCCGAAAGTGAGGTGGCCGGCCGCTTGCGGAATGCCGACGACGGCTGCCGTGGCCGCAGCGATTGGCACAGTCATAGAGAGCGCCCCGATTCCGGTGAAGTGATCCCCGGTCCGCTGGGTTAGCAGGATGTAGACGCCCCAAGCGACGCCCGCCAGCGCCGCCCACGCCACTCCAATCGGGTTGAAGTCGCCCTGCCACGGTTGCGTCAGTAGGACGACACCGAGCAACGCCACGGCCGGCCAGATGAGCGCCCTCCTGTTGTGGCTGCGCACCGCGGCGACCGTCAGGGGTCCCAGAAACTCAATGGCCACGGCGGTGCCGAGCGGTATGTGCTCGATCGCGGCGAGGAACGCGATCGACATCATGCCAGTCGTGATCCCGAGTCCGACCAAGGGCAGCACGTCACCCCGGCGGACGGAACGCAGCGGCGGGCGGGCGATCGCCAGGAGAACGATGGCTCCCATACTGAGCCGGAGCCATGCTGTTCCGGCCGGCCCCACAGCCCCGATTAGATCCACCGACAGGGCAGAACCCAGCTGAATTGAGAGCATCGCCGTCACGGCCAGTCCCCATGGCGGGACCGGGACGTTCAAAGCGCTTCTCGTGCGCATGTCAGTTCCCTTCCTGGGGTGGAGGGGCCGCGGCTATCCGACGGCGGGCGATCCTGACGTCCGGCCCGAGCCGCGCCAGCCGGTCGGCCAGGTCGTCGGCGGCGGCATCGAGCGCCCTATCGGTCATGGGGTGGAGGGCGTCGAGAATGAATAGGGCTGTTGTGGTGTCTTCGCGGAGTTGGGTTCTCCGGCCCTGGCGCCAGTTCCAGCGCCGGCAGGTCACGCCCGCGTCATCGCACCACACCACCTCGCCCGGCTCCGGGTGCTCGATCACCTCAGCGCCCCCGGAGGTGGTGTCGAACGGTTCCTTGCCTGTAGCGCGTACCAGTCGGGGCGGCCCGACGTAGCCGGTGAGGTCCTCCCCGCCCAGGGGTACCTGGTGCAGCACCGAGACGGCGTTGTAGAGGTCGGTAAGCCGGTTCACCCGGGGCAGGCCGGAGTCCGCGCGGCGCAGCAGGGCCTCCAGACTGTTGCGGGTGCGCTGCGGCTTGGCGCCGAACGACTTGTAAGCCTCGCGCCACGCAGCCACGTGCGGCAGATCCTCCACAGGACAAGCGCTCAGCGCTTCGCGGGCTGAGGCCTCCGCTGCCCGGAGCAGCGCGTCACTGGCCTGATCGCTTGGCCCCGGGACAAGCCCGTCGACGGCCAGCAGGACGGCGCGGTAGTCCGGCCGCAGTGAGAACACTGCGGCATCGGCCCCGGCCCCGTTCAGAAACACCTGAAGCGTTTCCAGATTACTCATCGGTCGCCTCCGGCCGGTGTCCTGATCCCACGCCCGGTTCAAAGACCGCGAGGGAGAAACGGGCCGGTTCCGTGCCCTCGGAGCTATACGAGTGCGCCACGTCGCCGGGAAAAGACACGGCGTCGCCGGCCTCGAGAATGAACGCCTCACCGGCAACCACAACGGAGATGGATCCTTCCTGGACCTGTAGCAGCTCTTTGGTCCCAGGTGAATGCGCTTCGCTCCCGTGAGTGTCCCCGGGGGCCATCGTCCAGTCCCAGAGTTCAACCACGTTGGGCGTCTCTGTCCCGGCCACGAGCACGCCGCGGCCACCGGCATCCGAACTCCACAGGGCGGCGCCTTCACCGCTGCGGGTGACCGTCACGGGCTTGGGGCGCGGGAGTTCAACCAACGCGGGCAGTCCGATCCCCAGAGCGTCACTGATTCTCAGGAGCGTCCCCACACTGGGATTCGTGGCACCCTGCTCGACGTTGACCAGCATGCGGCGGCTCACACCCGTGGCCTCCGCCAATTGATCAAGCGTCCAACCCCGCGCCTGCCGCTCCCGCCGCACCCGACCACCAATTGCTACCGCGAGGGCAGATGTACTCATATCCATAAGTGCATCATATTGCACTTTGAGTGCACTATGCACTTGGCGAGGGTCGAAAAGTCCGGGCCGTTCCTTGTTTCTTCCGGTCAGTCCGTGGTCGACGTAGATCCGGTCATCAAGCACACCACGGGCGGCGAGGCCGTGGCGCTGGGCGGTCAGGTCCTGTTCGTTGTGACTTTCGGCGGTAAATGGCAGCATCTTCACGCCGCTCTTTGGCGCAGGACTCGGTTCGGAAGGGGATCCCTTACCGGGCGGTTGGTGACGATGAAATCAGAATCCCCTGTGAGACGGCGCCCGCTATCTCTCTGTCCGAAACAAATTCACCCTTAGTTGAGTTCCCGCCTTCTTAGACGTTGAAACAGTTACACCTTCAAGACGCTTCAGGAGCTCATGGTGCACATGGTCGTCGGGTACAAGCACGGGGCTATGGCCCAGGTCAGCGAGCCTCGCGTACGGGTCCCCCATCTCTCGTAGTAGTTCACGCAATTTATCGACTGCTATGTCGGGTTCGCGAACGATAAATTGAATGATTTCCGTTGGGTCGACACCGCGGGCCACGAGTGCTTGGATCCGCGGTACGCGGATCTGCCATCCCCGCGCGTTGAGCGCGCGTGCGATCTCTTCGGCTTGTTGCCTCGTGCCCTGAGCGAGGTAGTCCGTGAGGTGGTCGACCACGGTCTTTTTGATGTCCTTCGCGACCTTTCCGCTTCGGAGCATCTGTGGGATTTGCGATACCGGCAGCGTCTCGGGTGAAACGAAGGACCCAAAGTCTTTTGAAGCCATGATCGCCGCTTCACGGGTTTTCCAGTCGACCATCAGGTCGCTGGCGAACGTTTCAGCATCATCGAGGACGAGGTTCTCCTCGATGAGTCGGCTAGCGAATTCCCCAGCCTCGGACCTGATGGTGTCGACGGGAAGTTCGCCAGGCTCCAGCTGTACGACCAATCCAATCCTGGCCTCGGCATCGGGAAGGACGTCCGCTGCGTTCAGGATCGCTTTCGAAACGTCCCGCCTGTCCTCAAGCGGTGAGGTGTCCTCGTCCCATTCGATCACGTTGTGTTTGGTCAGGAACGCAGCTAGGACGTCATCTACCGGGGCATATTCTGCAATGTATGAGCGGATGTTCGTGAAGCCGGCAGGTGCGCGGTCCTCTGCAAGAATGATCGGCCATGCAGATGGCGGAACTTCGGAGAGCGCGACCACCAAACAGTTTTCGCTTGACTGCGAGACCAATCGGCGTATGTCTTCTGGATTGCCGTTCTCGCTAGCTCTGGTCACGATCTCGGCGAAGTGACGAGGATCCTCAATCGTGTGCTCAGTGGCTGCCGCCTCGGCAAAGGCCTTAAGGTACTCGTCAAGGTGGTCGATGGCGTGCCTGTACACGCGTTCATCTGCTTGAAGAAGAACGTCCAAGGCGATGGAATCAGCGCGGGTGAGCCCGAGTAGATTGCCTTTCGTAACTGGATAGAGACGGCGGGCGATGACCTGTTGGCGAGCGTCATCGTTCAGCGGGTTAACGTCCCGAATTATGGCCTTGCATGTCGCAAAGGCACCAAGAGTGATTGCTGCCTGTTCCGACGACTTCGGTGACGTGACGGAGGTGAGGTCAGCGTAGTGCGCCTCGAATAGATCACGCACCTTGTCGCCGGCGGCGTATCCCTCCGAACGAGGGAGGACGCCGAGGACAGCATCGACGGCGGGAACGCGTTTTTCAGGTGGAAGTGGTGCATCGACTGCCGTGTACTGCAGGGCGGCAGGCCACCAAGGAGCCATAGTGGCGAGGAGAAGTTCGGGTTCTTCTCCTCGAGCGCAATAGGTTGCGACAAATTCAGATTCTTGTTCGCCCCACGCGGCGAGTCTTTTCGCGATTCTGGCCGCGGCGTGGGGGCGGTTTTGCAGCAAATAATCGACGATAGAGACGTTGAGGATGCTAGCGTCGTCGAAGATCTCGGCAGTGTCATCCTTGTCCGCGCTTTGCTCGATGAGGAGTTGCTGAACCGATTCGGTATCGAGTTGAAATAAAGTGTCAGGCTCGCCAGGTTCGATGCAGCGGCGCACGTACTCGAGGGCGTCAGGTCCGAGGTGAGTGCCGTAGTAAGTGGATGTGTAGAGCGCAAAGTGCGAAGTGATGAAGCCGCGGCGTACGAGTTCTTCGATCAAAGGTGACGCAAGCTTCTCGTGGATGAGCTGATCAAAGGTCAGGGGCCCTTGAGGGTCCTGGAGGATGAACTCGGGACGGAGACGGAGCTCTGCCCAAGTGTGGTGGCGGAGGAACCGGATGTTTTCCTCGCAGTTCGATATCTGTTTCTCAAGCTCACTCCGTACAGGCTCGCCCCACTCAGCCAGATCGACGGTAGTCCCGAGCAGGGCTCCGAGTTGTTCCGCCGAGAATGTCAGGCTCAGGGTGTGTCCGCTAGCGGCGCGTGCCTGGAGCTGCAGGAGTTTGCCAGACGCGATGGCGTGCCAGGTGGCGCGCTGCCGAAGCATCGATTCATCGATTTCACCGACGAAACTGAGCTTCGTTTGGCTGCCGTTCCCGGACTGCAGGCTGGCCCGAAGCGTCTCAACATGTTCTAAGAGACGTTGTGCCCAAAGGCGTGCCCGCTGATCGGCAGTGTCGTCGAGTTCGGATGCAGTGCGAAGCTTGGCAAGCCGCTTGACCTCGACTTTCAGATTGGAGCGCACCAACTCGCGCCACGACTTGTAGAGGTGATCGAGTGTGCTGTCCTTGTGCCGAATTTTTTCGAAATCCCCCAAGTGGGCATTCTTGAAAACGACCATCGCGAAAACAAAATCGTCGGTGATGCCGTATACACGCGAAGGCGGATCGATGAGACGGCTGCGGTAGACCTCGAACTCGTTCCTAATATTGTGGATGAGCCGCATGTCAGCGACGTGACGGGCTGAGATACGTATGAGTGACTGGTCTATCGAAAATTTGTCGCTTTTCATCGCGCGGCTCATCAGGTCGCGGGCGTTGTCGGCGTTGACAAATGGAACGACGGGAACAATCACGTCGAAGAACTTGGCCCGGTTAGCGACGTCGACTGCCCGTCGCGTGACATCCTCGTCCCTCGGACTCTTCACACCCTCGATCTTCTCGAAAATGCTGTCTCGGATTGCGTATACGAATACGATGCGTTCAAGGGTGCTGGAGCTGTTCAGGAGCACGTTCAGGGCGCGCAGTGCGTCGAAGACCTTGATGTCTTCGAACCGATCGATGTCCTCGATCACTACGACCTTGGTCTTGCTGGCCTGGAAAAAGTAGACGATCTCGTCCAAGTACTCATCAAAGTAGGTATTGGTCGCGCTCGATAGGGTCACGCTCGTGAGGCCGGCACCCACGGAGGCGCTCATGGCTGGTCCACCGGAAATCAGTCTCCGGATAAACCATGCCGCGCAGATCATCCCTCCGGTAACTACGCCGTAAGCAAGAGTGCGTCGACCCCACGGCTCGGGTACAACAGACTCAATTAGTGGCTGGAGCAACCCAAGGAGAAGAGCGCCGGTGACGATCAGTACGCCGACTATGGAAGAGACAATCCAATCCCGTTTCGTTTGTGGTGCACTGGTGCGGCGGAACCTGGACTTGGGCGTTTTGTGCGCAGGTAGCCGGTAGAGGAGCTGTTTGACAATCTCTTTCTGGATGAGATTGGTCTGGGCTTTTTCATCCTCCCGTGCGCCATCGCCATCCGCCTTGCGCTGTGGTGGAGCGATGGTGGACAACGATATCTCTATGACGTCACCGCCACGCTCTCGGCCGAGTTGCTCAAGGACGCTACTCTTGCCTGTGCCATACGCCCCCGTGAGTGCGACGTTGCGCACCCCCTCGGCATCGATAGCCCTCGTGAGCAGGTCGTAGTAGACACGGTGGCTTGCCTCGTCGAATTTGGGGGTAAGGCTGGCGAGCATAATGTCCTTACCAGCGGACTCCTTATCAGCCACGTCGATCCAGTTCATTGGAATTCCTGGATCGAGATCCTCGATACTTTGACCCACGTGCGCACCCTCGTTTTAATGGGTTCGTAACCCGATTGGACGTATTCGCATGCTATCGGTCACCAGCGACATCTCTGCTTTCGTCCACAGGACCTCCCACGGCTCCAAGTGGGTTCCCGACGTCCTAACAGCACAAATGAGCGCCCGTTAGCCGGTCGATCAGTGTGCCGCTGACAGCCGGTGACTGGATCCGGGTGAGGGCGGGTCTGGGCGATGTACGTATGACCCGCACGATGAAATGAACGATGAGGGGGCGCTATCAGCAACTGCCGCCGGGGCATTGCGGTGCGTCCTATCTCGTAAGTACGTTTCATTAGACGCGCACGCTGCGGACGTCAAAAACGACCCTTTGTGCGCAGGCAGGCGGCGACGTCTGAACCTCTCCCTCAGGTCGCGTTCCACAGCCGTTCGTAGTGGCAGAACTCGACTGCGGAAACTCTTGGGAGGGTCCTGGTCAGAACTCCGAGAGAGGTGAGTTTTGATGCATCCGGCGTGCAGGCGAAGTTGAGGGGGAGTGAAATAGTGTTGAGTGCAGAGACAGGCGTTGGCATGGGGGCAACACCAGTAATCCCGAATAAAGGAGCCCCGTTGGCCCGCAAAGTTCATGTCCAGCTGATCGATGACATTTCCGGCGAGGACGCCCAGGAAACCCTCCGGTTCTCACTCGACGGCGTCGATTACGAAATCGACCTAGCCGAAGAGAATGCAGCCGGGCTGCGAAAGGCTCTGGAACCGTTCGTCGTCCACGGCCGGCGCCTTCGAGGCTCTTCAGCGCGCCAAGGTGGCAGGACGACGACGTCGAGCAGGGAAAAGACACAGCAGATCCGGGAGTGGGCAGAAGCGAACGGGTACAACCCCAGCGCCCGGGGACGCATTAGCCAGGACATCAAAAAAGCGTACGACGACGCCCACTAAGCAACAGCCAGGGACCGTCCCCGGATCAAGGCGCAGTCGCCGGTAACCAGGGCGCTAGAGGTCGCAGTGGCTGGCCCGAGCCCGGGGGAGTGGCTGTCGGGGCGCCCTATGTCGTGAGGTCTCGGGAGCGTCTATAGAACGTCGCGCGGGACATTCCGAGGTCGCGGGCTACTTGAGCCGCGGGCTCGCCGCCTTCTACCAGGCGAACGGCGCTTCGGATCTGACTGTCGGTGATTCGTCGGGGCCGGCCGCCCAGGTCGAGCCCGGCTTCCCGCCGTTTCCTGATGGAGTCGGTGACGCGTTCCCTTTTGATCTCGTGTTCCATTTGGGCGAGTGCGGCCATAACCGTGAACACCATCGACCCCATCGGTGTCGAGGTGTCGACATCGCCCCCGCCCAGATTCAGGACCCTAAGCCCGGCGCCCCGGGTGCGGAGGGCATCGGCGAAGGCGAGCATGTTCTGGGTGGATCGTCCGAGCCTGTCCAGGGTCGTGATGACGAGGGTGTCTCCTTCGTCCAGCGCGTCCAGGGCCCGGTCGAACTGCGGCCGCGATGACCGTGCCCCGGAGACGCCGTGGTCGATGTAGAGGTCATCCCGGCGCACGCCTGCGGCCAACAGATCTACTTGTTGGCGATCGGTGGACTGTTGCCGCGTTGAAACGCGTGCATAGCCGATGAGTTTCGTCATGCCTGCCTTTGGATGTCTCGTAACTAACGTTGAGTACGTCGATTCAACCAGAAGGTTTCGAGACGTAGTTATGAGAATCGCCGGCGCCGGGAAACAGATCGGGATCTAGCGAAATTTAAGCGGGGGATGTGACCGCCTGGACACCGTCGGTGAGACGCCTCGTATCCCAACGGTTCCGAGACAGTCGGGTGTGTAGCGTTTGGGGCACCTTCACCGGGCCTTTTGCGGGCGGGCTATACGGGACACCTCAAATGGTGCCCGTCCGAAACGCAGGTGGGATCCGGCTTGTCGCAGTAGGGGACCGACTAACGGGCGCGGGCTGCACTGTTGCTGAAGGCCTTAGCGACGCGTGGGTTAGGTTTTCACTCATGGATGTTGAAGCGCTGAAGCCGTGGTTCCGATCAAACGAGTCCAACCCGGGTGGGCATCCCGGTTGGGTTGCGGGGCGGGCTGGTCATTGGGGTCATCGTCGCCGCGGTGGTTGGCGTTGTCGTGCTCTTCAGAACTGGGGTGCTGTGATGCGGACGTCGTCGTGAGCGGCTTCCTTGCCTGGCTGGCGGGTTCCGGCATAGTGCAGGGTCTGATCATGGGCCTGACTTTCGCGTACCTGACCACCGTCCTGGTCTTGAACGTCGTGGCGAAGCAGGAGACAAAGTCCGTCAATGGCTGGAGCGCGATTCGCAAAGCTGGCCGTCCAGGCAACGGGCTGCTGGTTCGTGCGGCCTTGCAGAAGGCGCTCCCGGTTGTCAACGTTTTTGAGGAGGCCGCCTACTGGACAGCGACCAGGGATGCGGCGGGGAAGCGTCTCAATGGGGAGCATGTGTATCGCCTTCATTTCTCGGTGGGTCAGCTTCCTCCGAATGATGCCTTCTGGTCGATTACCGCGACGGACACAGTCGGCTATATGGCCAACGCCCCAACCGGGCGGGCAAGCGTGAACGACCACTCTGGTCTCGTGACGAACGACGACGGCTCAGTCGACATTCTGCTCCAACGGACGCAGCCATCCGGTGCGGCGCAGAACTGGGTAGCGACACCGCCCGGCCGGTTCAAGCTCATGCTCCGCGCCTATCTACCCGGAGCGGCCATCGTAGACGGCCGGTACGAGGTTCCGCCGGTCGTACAGGTGCAGTCATGAATCGCCTGATCCTGAAATACGCCACCCCGGTGACGATCGCCATCCTGGCAATCTTCGCGTGGGTCACCTATAGGCGAATTGCGGCCGGTGGTCTGGGCTCGATCATTCTGCTGATAGCGACAGCTGTGGCCGTGTGGGTGATCGGTACGTTCGTCTTCATCTACTTCTGGCCGCGGATCACAGTGGGCGGCTTCAAACGAATATTTGTCCGACGCGGGCTGGGTGGCGGCCCGATCCCTGTGAACACGATTTATGCCGTGCCAGAGAGCCCGTCCCAGTCCGCTTTGTCCGGCAATGTCATCGCGACCGGAACCGACGACGTCCTGTACTTTGGCGGCTGGTTGGATGTCAACGCCGGACCACAAGTGTTGCACGTGCCCGAGATGGAACATCGCTATTACAGCGTGCAGTTCACCGACCCGATCAGCGGCGTCAACTTTGCCTACGTGGGCAAACGCACCACTGGAACCGCTATCGGCGACTTCCTCCTTTGCGAACCCAAATGGCACGGGGATACGCCACGCGGCATGACCCGGATCGATGTGCCCCACCACGCCGCCCTGCTGATCGGTCGGGTCTTCGTCGCCAACGAAGATGACCGCCACACGGCCTACGAACTCGCGAAGCTGATCCGGCTCGCACCAGCATAAAGAGCGTGAGCATCCGCGAAAACCGATCCCACCGCTCCGAACTCGCCACCCACAAGGCGCCCGCTGAGGGGACCCTTCTTCTTCTTACGGACTGACACGGCCGTGCAGGCGACTTTGGACATGCCGTGCAATCGTTTTCGGAAGGTGACAGTAACTCAACTCCATCAATCCTCTTTGACTCCAAAAGTCCGGGCTGGACCGATGCTGAGATGAATCGTGGTGAGGCGCCATTCAAGACATCGGCGATACCCGGCATGTGGAACGGCGTCGGCGTCCCACATGCGTTTCCGTCGAAGCGCTGCTGTGCTTCCGCACTACTGCGTGTGGTTGGAGTACCGGTCGTTGCGGGTCTGATTTGAGGTTCGCTGATCTGAATGAGTAACGCCTCCCAGGGGAGTCTTAAGGCAATCAAGAACTTGACCCGTAGGAAATATCCTACCTATTGTTGCGTTGTGCCCGTCAGAACCAAAGATTCTCCCGCCGACCTTCTCTTCGGAGCGTTGGCCAACCCCACCAGGAGGGACATTCTCATGCTTCTCCTGGAGGGGCCGCGGACCGCTGGCGAGATTGCTGAACGATATGACATGGCCAGGCCCAGTGTCTCCGAGCATCTGAAGGTGCTGCTGGACCGGAACCTCGTCTCCGAGGAGCGGCGGGGACGGACAATCCGATATTTACTGACACCCGAGCCTCTGGCCGACGTTGCCTCATGGCTGTCGCCGTTCGAGAAATTCTGGCGCGCACGCCTCAAAGACCTGAACCATACCCTCGAGAACCTGAAGGACACCTGATGTCAGCAACGTTGACCGCCATAGAGCTCGACGAATTTCTGCCCCACCCGCCCGCAAAGGTGTGGCGGGCACTCACAGAGCCGGCCCTTATCGCGGCCTGGCTGATGGAAAACGACTTCAAACCCGTCGTCGGGCACCGCTACACCATGCGCGGAACTCCTGTCCCGGCCGTAGGCTTCAGCGGCCGTGTCGCCAGTGAAGTCCTCGAAATTGACCCCGAACGGCTCCTTCGGATCTCCTGGCGCGACGCAGAAGCGGGCAACGACCTGAACAGCACGGTGACGTGGACGCTGGTCCCCGAGGGGTCAGGCACCCGGCTTTTCCTCGTCCACGAAGGATTCGACCCGGAGGAGCCGAGCCATGTAATCGCCCACCGCATCATGGGCGGCGGCTGGCGCGGACAGATACTCAAGAAGCTGACGGAAACGTTGGCCCGGACCGTGGAGTAGATATTCGTAGGGCTGGGACGCTGGCCCTCAACACCATGATCTTCCGCCGGGCCAGACCGCCAGCCTCTTGCTGGACGCGCCCATTCACAAGTAAGTGGTCCCGGCCAGTCAGGAGACCCAAAGCGGCTTGAACCGGAATGGGTCGCCGCATTCGGGCCCGTTCGGGGAGGTTAGTTCGGGCAGTTGAGCTGGGCCAGAAGCAGGGCCTCGGCGAGGATGGCTTTTTCGAAGTCGCCCAGATGGACAGATTCGTTGGCCCCGTGCGCTCGGGTATCAGGGTCCTCCGTCCCGGTGATGAGGATGTCCGCCCGTGGGCAGAGCTTAGACAGGGTATCCACGACAGGGATGGAGCCGCCCACCCCCATGCATACGGCGGGCACTCCCCAGCTCTTCCCCATCGCCTGGAGCATGGTTTGGGCAGCTGCCGAGGATGCGTGGCCGGCGAACCCTTCGGTCCGGCCGCCGGGGATGAACCGGACGTTGGCACCGAAGGGGGTGTGGGATTGTACATGCTGCCGGACAGCTTTCATGGCCTCTAGGGTGTCGGTCCCCGGCGCCAGGCTCAGGCTGAAGCGGGCCCTCGCTACCGGCAGTAGCGTGTCCGAGGATTGGGCGATGGGGGGCACGTCCATACCGATGATGGAGAGTGCCGGTTTGTTCCACAGACGCGATGCCAAGGTGCCGCTGCCGGCAAGCTGCATGCCGTGCGGGACCCGGGCGTCGGCCCGGAACAGCGCCTCTTCGAACTCCGGCACCAGGTCCGCGGCAGAATCGGGTTCGAAAACCGGCAGCCCCGGCACAGCGACACTGCCGTCGTCGTGATGCAATGTGCCGATCAGCCGCGAGAGCACCGTTACCGCATCCAGGAGCGGGCCGCCGTAGGTGCCCGCGTGCAGGGGATGCTCCAGTACCCGGACCTCGATGGTCCCGAGAATGAGCCCGCGGAGGCTGGTGGTCAGGGCCGGAACGCCCACCTGCCAGTTGCCGGAATCGGCGACCACCATGACGTCGGCGTTGAGCAGGGCCGGGTGTTCCTGCAGCAGCAGCGGCAGGCTGGGCGACCCGGCTTCCTCCTCGCCGTCTATGAAGACAGTGACTCCGAGGCCGAATTCGTCGCCGAGCACGCCCAGGACAGAGCGTAGGGCCGCCACATGCAGGAGGACGCCCGCTTTGTTGTCCGCCACCCCTCTGCCCCACAGCCGCCCGTCCCGCTCGACGGCCTCAAACGGCGGGCTGTTCCAGAGTGTGAGGTCACCGACGGGCTGGACGTCGTAGTGCGCGTACAGCAGGACGGTGGCCCTGCCGGGCCGCGCGTGCCTGCGTCCGAGCACCGCCGGCGCTCCCGTCCTGCCATCTGGGCGCGGCGCGCGCAGAATTACGACATCGGTCATCCCGGCTTCGCGGACCAGTCCGGCCACCTGCGCGGCGGCGGTGTCCAGCTCACCCGGGTCGAAGGCGTCCCAGGCCATCGCGGGAATCCGGACCAGCTCCGAGAGCTGATCCACCGTTGCCGGAAAGTCTTCCCTGACGGTATGGCGCAGGTCCTCAATTACGGTCATCAGCCCACGCCGTGGCCTTGGAGCCACATTTCCAGGAGCGCGACCTGCCACAGCACGTTGCTGTTCACGGGTGTTCGCCGTTCGTTGGGATCTGCCAGCAGGCCTTCAACGAAGTCGGACCGGAACAACCCGCGCTGCTTGGCTTCGGGGGCATGGAGGGCATCCCGGACCATAGTGAGGAACGGTTCCTCCAGGTGCCGGAGCGCAGGGACCGGAAAGTATCCCTTGGGCCGGTCGACGACTTCTTGCGGGAGCAGTCGCCGGCCCAGGTCCTTGAGAATGCCCTTGCCGCCCTGCGATGCCTTGAACTCAGGCGGGCAGGCCGCGGCGAGTTCCACCAGATCGTGGTCAAGGAACGGGACGCGGGCCTCGATGCCCCAGGCCATGGACATGTTGTCCAGCCGCTTGACGGGATCGTCCACCATCAGAAGGTGGGTGTCCAGGCGCAGGACGGCGTCCAGTGCGGTGTCCGCACCGGGCTGTGCCAGGTGGGAGGCCAGGACCTCGCGGCTGACATCCTTCCCGGACCACCATTCCGGCTCAAGCACCCGGGCGAGTTCATCGTTGCGGTGGTCGACGAAAGCAGCGGTGAACGCATCCAGTGCTTCGGACCGCGCCACGGAGGCCAGCGGTTGGTGGTAGCCGTAGCCGGCGAAGACCTCGTCTGCCCCCTGACCGCACTGGACTACTTTCAGGTGCCGGGACACGGCCTCCGAGAGCAGGTGGAAGGCGGTGACGTCGTGGCTGGCCATTGGTTCGGACATGGCTGTCACGGCGGCCGGGATGGACGGGGCGAAATCGGATGTGCTGACCTCGAGTCGTTCGTGCCTGGTACCGAACGTCTCCGCCACCCGGTCGGAGTACATGAATTCGTTGCCCGATTCCCCGCCCGCTCCGTCGAATCCGATACTGAATGTGGAGAGCCCGTGCTGGCCTTCCTCGGCGAGCAGCGCCACCAGCAGGCTCGAGTCAAGTCCTCCGGATAGAAGAACGCCTACGGGCACGTCGGCGACCATCCGCCGTCGTACTGCTGTCCGCAGCCTGTCGGTGACGGCTTCCTGCCAGTCCTCGTTGGACCAGCCGGCGTATTGTTCCTTCCGTGTGTAGGAGGGTTTCCAGTACTCGCGGTCCGGCCAGGTGCCGTCCGGGCGGACAGTCCGGACGGTGGCTGCCGGGATCTTTTCGACCCCTTTGAGGATGGTTTTGGGGGCGGGCACGATGGAGTGCCAGCTGAGGTAGTGGTGCAGTGCAGTTTCATCCACGGAGGTGTCCACCCCGCCGGGAGCCAGGAGCGCCGGCAGTGTGGAGGCGAAGCGCATCCTCCCGTGCGCGTGTGTCACGTAGAGCGGTTTGATCCCCATACGGTCCCGCACCAGGAGCACCTCACGGCGCTGCGGATCGGCGATGGCAATCGCAAACATGCCCACCAGATGGTGGACAAAGTCGTGGCCCCACTTCTGGTACGCCTTGAGGATCACCTCGGTGTCTGAGGTTGACCGGAAGGTGAATTCCGGCTCCAGTTCGCGACGCAGTTCCTTGTAGTTGTAGATGCATCCGTTGAAGGTGATGGCCATGCCGGACTCGTCCGCCATGGGTTGGGCAGCCGCCGCTGAAAGGTCGATGATGCTTAGCCGCTGGTGCCCCATCGCCACCCAGCCGGCCTCCCACGTTCCCCTCCCGTCCGGGCCCCGGCAGGCCATGGCCCCCATCATGGCCAGGACCGGTTCCCTGGTTGCCCGTCGGCCGTTGAAGGCGATCTCCCCGGCTATTCCGCACATAGTGACTTCCTCGTTCCTTACGGGATTAAAGCGAACGGTGTGGTTCTTCGCGGACCACTCTGACGGTCTTCAGAGCTGGATCGGCTGGGTCAGGCAGTACCATGCCGGCCTCCACGCCGCTGCGGAGGTAATCGATGGCTGCCTTGTTGATCCTCTCGCCCGGCAGCAGGAGCGGCACGCCCGGCGGATACGGCGTGGCCATTTCGGCGGCGATACGCCCCGGTGCTTCCTCGGCAGGGACGACTTCCACTGGTCCGAAGAACGCGTCCCTCGGGAGCATTACCGTCTCCAGGAAAAGGTCTTCCTCATCGGGGATCACGACGATGGGTGGTCGGGGCAGCTGCGGGGCCGCGGCGATGAGGGCCCGGAGTGCCTCGAGGAGCCAGCCCGCGGTCTCCTTATCGTCGGAGATGGAGATCACCGCTTCGGTTCGCCGGTGGTCCGTGGTCCCCATGTCCACCCGGCAGTTCTCCCGGAGCCAGTCGGTGGCCTGGAATCCGCTGATGCCCAGCTCCGAAACATCGATCATGACGTGAAGGATGTCCAGGTCATGGGAGGCTTCGGCGTGGACCAGTTCATCTTCCAGGACGTGAAGGCCGGGAAGCGCCTCGATGTCGCGCCGCAGGCCGCGCGCCAGCCCCAGGGCCCTCTCGATCGTGGCTTGACCTTCCTGGACCATCTGACGCCGCCAGCCGTCCATCGCTGCATAGATCAGCGTGTTGGCGCTTGTCGTGGCAAGGACGTCCGCGCACTGGCTCAGCCGGACTGGATCCACCAGGTTCCCCTGAAGATGGAAAACGGAGCCTTGTTCGAAGCCGAGGCCCATCTTGTGGACACTGACCACACAAATATCCGCCCCAGCGGACATCGCCCACGTGGGAGTGTCCGGGTGGAAGGGCAGCTGCGCACCCCAGGCCTCGTCAACGATCAGCGGTTTGCCCCGTTTGTGGCAAATCTCGACCATCGCTTCGAGATCGGCACATGTGCCGTAGGGTGTGGGGCTGACCACCAGCGCGGCCGAGGCATCCGGGTACCGCTGCCACATCTCCTCCAGCGTTTCCGGGGCCGGCGGATGGGTGAGTTTCAGGTCGTTGTCCCACCGCGGTCTGATCCACCGCGGCTGCAGCCCGGAAAGGACCAGGCCCGACGACACCGCCTTGTGGGCATCCCTGCTGATCAGCAACTCCCCTTCACCCCGGGTCACGGCCAGGATGGCGGCCTTGATGGACAAGGAACTGCCGCAGGTGGAAAAGAACGCCTTGTCCGCTCCGACAGCCTCGGCCATCAGGGTTTCGGCGCTCGAGAGATATCCGTTGGAGGATCTGCGGTCATCCAGCCCCGAAGAGGCTACGACGTCGGACCTGAAGCTTTGTTCGCCCAGCACCTCAAGCGTCCGCGGGTCGACGCCACGGCCCTGCCGGTGGGCCGGCGGGGTGAAACCGTACCGTTTCAGCCCCTGATGTTCAGCCAGTGCGTCCAGTACGGGCGCTTCTTTCTGGTCCATGATTCCTCCCGGATTGATCCGAAGTTCTATTCGCTCGGCAGTAAAGACCGATCGTCCGGTCTCTGCCGGGAAGTGGCCAGGAGCGCCGCGGCGGGCAGGATGCTGGCTTCGGCCGCATCCGTGATGACATCGCGCAGGCTCCCCGACCGGGCGAAGGTCTTGTGCTGGCGGGTGGCGCCCGTCCCGCGGATCAGCACCTGGAACAGCAGGGTCTCCACAGCGTGGAGTTCGCCTTGGTCCACCAGGACCGGTTCAACGTGGTTCAGCAGGCCCATCACGACCTCCAAGGCGGGGGCCGGCTGCCCGGTCAGGGGATGGTTCAGTTCACCGTCAAGGCCAAAGCGGCTCGCCTGCCAGGACGCCAGCCTGAGTTGAGCGGCGGAGGCCGGAACCGGGTCCACGCCGTCGCGCCACTGCCTGGCCGCCGTCTCGGCAAGTCCGCGCACTAAAGCGGCAAGAAGGACGGCGTCGTCCGCGAAGAGGCACACGTCGGCCACGCGCACTTCGATAGTGGGGTGCCGGTGGCTGAGCCGGGCGTCGAAGTAAATCTGTCCTTTGTCCAGCGGCACCCCCGAGGCCAGAATGTCCTGGACCTGTCCGTGGTAGGCCGCGGCCGAGCCGAACACCTCGCAGGGCCCGGCGGTGGGCCACCGATTCCACGCCTGGGACCGGTAGCTCGCGTAGCCGGAGTCCACGGCGTTCCAGAATGGGGAGTTGGCGCTGATGGCCAGCAGCACAGGGAGCCAGACCCGGATCCGGTCAAGGATGCCAACACCTTCCTCGTCCGAGGCCACCTCCACGTGCACGTGACAGCCGCAGGTGAGCTGCTCGGCGGCCGTCAAAGCGAACCGCTGGGTCATCTTTTCGTACCGCGGGCCGGGAGAAGTTGTGGTCTTCACCGGCAGCGGCGAAGTGGCGAGGGCCACCGCGCGGGCGCCGACCGACCGTGCCGTGGCGTCCGCGCTGGTGCGCCGTGCGGTGATGTCCTGGGCCAGCTCCTGAAGCAACGTCCGGGGAAGGGTGCAGGTCTCGATCTGTTCCTGCTTCATCTCGCTGCTCAGGCCCTCGTCATCACTCAGGCTTTCGAGGACTTCACCGAGAGCCACAGCCCGGCCATCCGTGCAGTTCACAATCAGGAACTCTTCTTCAACACCCACGCGCCGCATCGAAGACACCTTCGCCAGGACGGCACCCCGCATCCGGCACCTGCGCCGCTGCAGGGTAGTCACTGATTCGGATTCGGTAAGCCACAGTTGCTCCTTGCCAGGACCGTACAACAGAACCGTGGGCCAACTGCATAACCCCTCGGGCAACACCATCGTAAGCATGCTTACTTCTCCCGGGCAAGCAAAAGTACAGATATGCCGCCTTGCAGGCCCGCGTGATGAGGGCAGGTGGAGCGGGACTCCGGGCCCGTGTTATTTGAGTTTTCCGGCTACAGGGAAGGCAGGGTTTCCGGGGCCAGGGAAGGCAGTTCGTCCAGCGCGCCGCGAAGTTCCGCAACGACGGACGACGGCGTGGCAGGGAGCAGGCGGGAGAGCAATTTTCCGCGGGCTGCTTCGATGAAACCCCGGAAAAGTCCGAATTCCTCAGGAAGTTCTTCGGGGTGCCATTGCACGCCCACGGTGAAGGTGTTGGCCGGGTATTCGATGGCCTCTATGACCTGGTCTTCGCTCCAGGCTGCAGCCACGAGCCCGTCGCCGAGCTTGTCCACCGCCTGGTGGTGGGCCACGGGGACGGCTTCGAGGCGCGGGCCGATCAGCCGTGCCAGAGTGGACTGCGGCCGCACTTCCACGGGGATCAGATTGAACCGGTAACCGCCCAGCTGGTACTGCCCGTTGCCGGTGATCTCCGGGAGGTGCTGGTGCAGGGTGCCCCCCAGGGTTACGTTCAGGAGCTGCTCCCCGCGGCAGATGCACAGCAAGGGAAGGTCCACGCGGAGGGCTTCGCGGATCAGGGCCTGTTCCCAGGCGTCGCGTTCCGGGCGGGGCTGGTCGGTCTTTCCATGGGGTTCCTGGCCGTACAGGGCGGGATCAACGTCCCAGCCGCCCGGAATGACGAGCCCGTCCAGCCTGCTGACAAGGAGTTCGATAAGTCCGGGAACAACCGGCTGGGGCGGCAACAGGATGGGAATGCCGCCGGCCGCAGTGACCGGAATGAGATAAGCCTCCGGAAGGAACGCAGCATTCACCGTGCCGCAACCGTCCGTGCCTGCCTGTTCCAGGTAGGTGGTGAGTCCTATGACGGGTTTCGTCGCGGTGTCTGTGGTTTCCATAGGGTCCTTCCGGGTAAATCTCCGCCTCAATTTTAGGGCCCCGCCAGCGGTGGAAGGTTTCCTGCACGTCAAAATCAGGTGTCAGTCCGATCACGCCTTTTCTTGTTTGGGGCGGTCCGGTTACGGCTCCAGCGGGACGACGGAGAATCGCCGGTTCAGGAGTGACGGGACCCGGGCACGGACCTCTCCGATTCGCTCGGCCGAGAGCTCGGAAAAGATGACTCCGGGGCCTCTCCGGCGTTGGCAATGACGACCCCGAAAGGGTCCACAATAAGGGTGTAGCCGGTGGCGAGGGGCCCGGTCTGGTTGGCCGTGACCATGTAGGCCGTGTTCTCGATGGCGCGGGCGCGGACCAGCGTATTCCAGTGGTCGTCCTTGCCCGGACCCACGATCCACATGGCAGGCAGGAGCAGGACGTTCGCTCCGGCGTCGAGGAGGTAGCGGGCGCTTTCGGGGAACCGGAGGTCATAGCAGGTGAGCATTCCGAAGCGCAGGCCGCCCAGGTCCAGCAGCTGCGGCGTAGTGACCTCACCGGGACTGGTCCCTGAGCTTTCCTGGTACCCGAAAGCGTCATAGAGGTGGACCTTGCGGTAGGTGGCCTCTAAGGTTCCATCCGCGTCAAGGGCCACGAGGGTATTGAAGGGGTGCCCATTCGGATTCGCCTCGGTCGTGCCCACCACCACAGGAAGCTGCAGATCCCTGGCGGATGCTGCGATGCCGCTGATGAAGGGGCCGTCCAGCGGCTGGGCCACGCGGCCCAGGACGGCTGGCGGCTCGTTGCTGGCGTAGAGGCTGGACTCGGGAAGTACCAGCAGCTCCGCGCCCCCGCGGGCCGCTGTCGCCATCAATTGTTGGATTTTCGCGAGGTTGCGTTGCGGGTCGGTGCCCGCACTGAACTGCCCGGAAGCGATTCTCATGGGACAAGACTGCCCCTTGGGCGCATCCTCGTGAACCCCCTTGAGCAGGGGGCTGGTGGAGACAGCCGCCCGGGAATGGTGCGCGGCTGTGCCGGCCCGCCCGGTCCCGGTCGCTGTGCCCCGGGACGCCTCCTGGCGGGCCAGCCGGTCCGGGATGAACGGGGATCTGCTGCACCCGGGGAGGATCGGCCGCGGCGGCCACCGGACATCGTCACTGCCCTGATCAATCATGCCCGGACCGCACTGGCAGACGCAGGGGACCTCTCCCTCGTCCGGTCAAGCATGGCCGTGATCCCGCGACGGGGGAGCTGGGGAAGACCGCCAACGGGCCACACTGCCCGCACGGGAGAACTCTCGGACGTGGTCACCGACGCCGTCCGCGCCCACCCACCAGCCGCAGATCGGGCAAGCGATAAACGCCGACGGCCATCGCCCGGACTGAACCTGGACGGCGGGGTATTCGGACCTTAGGTGGCGGAGTCCTTCGGCGGGTCAGTCGCTGGAACCGGTGTCCGTGGTCAGACCCCGGCTGTCGGGCTCCGCCAGGTCCGCTTCCTCCGCTGGTCCCGGCGCGATTGTGCGATGCCCGTCAGCCTGATAGCTGCCTGTCCCGGTGTCGGGCCGGCCGGCATCAGGTTCCTGGCCGTTTTCCGTCCGGTCTGATGGGGCGGCGTCCCTGGGGACCGGCGCCGCTCCCGGGAGGTTTTCCCCGTTGCCCGCCCCTTCAGGCTTGTTCGATCCGTTATCCATCAAACTGCTCCCGTTCCTGTCAGTGGCTGACTCTCTCCTCCACGCTAGCAAGCCGGGGTGGAGACGGTAAGGACGGGCCCGCTCCGGTCAGTGCCCTCGATGGGGGCACGGTCAGCGGGTCGCGTATGGGCCGCGTAGCCGGTGTCGGACGCATGGGGAAGTTCAAAAGGTGGGATGTCTTTGGTGGGGCAGTTTTCTTGCCGATCCGGCCGCTGTTTGGTCATCGAGCGCGCTCCGATAAGCCCCGGACCAGGCCGGTCGGCCTCAGGAAGGCCTACCGGAAACCGACCGCGGGGTGGTGTCCGGTCGCGCCCGGTGAGAGCATTCGTGTATGAGTGAGAACACGCAGCCCGGTCCTGACGGTCCCGCTCGTGACGGACAGAGAAAGCACGCCCATGGCCTGGAGAATGAGAATTCTCCGAGGCCAGCCACGCAGCCGATACCCGCCGTCGGCCAGCGTCGGCGTGAGGCAGAGAAGAAGTTAGAGGACCACCAGCGCGAAGCCAGGACAAAACCTCGGACTTGAGGCCGCTCAGGACCGTCGGTGTAGTGTGGCTGCACGCACCCGCGAGGGCGGAATGCAGCAGCAAAGCGCAAACCCGGGGAATGGCTCCGCATGGAGCCCACGGCGTACACATAGTGCCGGAAGGACACCTGATGAACGACACCACGCACCCTAAAGAGACGCAAGCGGATGATTCATTGAGCGCATACCTGCACAGCCATCTAATGGCCGCCTCGGCTGGAGAACGATTGTTCGAGGAGGCAGCGAAATCGTGGGTCGGCTCCGACCTCGGGGCTGAACTAAGCAGGCTCGCTGCCGAGGTCCGCGATGACAAGGCCGCGCTCCAGGACATTTGTGAGCAGATGCATGCTGACATGCCGGACCACAAAAAGCCCTTGGCCTGGATCGGCTCACACCTGGCCGGCATGGATCCACTCAATCCCACGCATTCCGCGGACGGGGCCGCCGGGCAGCTGGAACTCGAGGCGCTCATCGCTGCGGTCTCCGGAAAATTACTGCTCTGGAAGACGCTCTTCGTGCTCTCCGGGGTCTACGAGGGTATCGATGTAGGACGGATACAGCGCCTGCTGGACCGCGCGGTGGAGCAAATCCGAGTATTGGAACCGCTCTTACTGGACACCAGCACCCTCCGACTCACCCCAAATAAATAAATAGGCCGGACAGGGCGGTCGGCGGTCCCGCCCAGCCCGTGCTTGGCCCTCCAGCCAAGAGCCCGAGACGCATGAGGCCTGCTGGTGGCGGAGCGGTGAACTTCCTTTGCCCCAGATCCATGGCCGCGGCATTCGGTGCGTCGGGGTCAGGACCGCCGAACGCATCGCCGCCGGTCAGACCACGGAGGAAGAAAATCCAGGCTACGCCTGAGTTGCTGTCGCATGACCTATAAGGCGGGCACTTCTCGCGGCGCTGCATCGGGAGCAATGCCTTATCTTTCGCGGAGGACCTTCGATTAGTTTGCCGGAGCGGCGGTGGGGTTCAGGATCAGTCCGTCGTCACTTCGGCCCGCTGCCGTTCTTGTCGGTCGGTCGAAGGTTCCGCGATGAGGGACCTTTCACCTTGCGCCAGGCTACGGCCGCCGCAGCGAGGGCGAGAACGATAACTGCCGTCACCACGTACGGCGTGTAGTCGGTCCGTACTTGCTTCTCGCTTGGCGTCTCTCCCGTGCCGGCATCGGCGGGCCCCGGTGTGGACGGAGATCCGGAGGGGTTCGTCGGGGTCGTGCTCGCGCTGACGCCCACAGCGACGGTTGAAGTGCTGCCCGTTGCAGCGGTCGCAACGCTTACAGGAAGGATCAGGGCCGCACACAACATCAGCATTGCGTTGAGGATTGTGCCGAAACGGGGTCGCATCGCGGTCTCCTTGCATGCATCTGAGGCGGTGACTTCAAGCGGCCATGCCCTGTGGGGAACACCGGCCGGTAGGTCATCAGTGTACTTACTATATTTTTGCTTTTCTAGCCTGCGACTCTTAGGGGCACGGCAGGCGGTCGATCGGAATCGCGTCTTCTCCGGCATGCTGGAACTCGCATCCGGGCCGGAGTCTTCGTACCCGCCCTGGTGCGGCGGGGCTTGAACACTAAAGGCGTCGGATAGCCCGGACTTCGGGTCGCTGGAGAACTGCTGAGCCGGCGCTGTGGTGACCGAGCCGCGGTCCTCACGCCGGGCTGTTAGTGTCCTTGGGCTTATGTGGGTCCTTTTCTTCGTCGTAGCCGGCCGCCGAGGCGAGGCCGCCTACCTGCTGCCCTGCATTGGTCTGCCCTGGCGTGAATCCGGCCTTACTTTCCTCGCCGGGTGGGGTATTCGGGGCAACGTCGTTCCGGAGGTGCTCGTCCGCGGGAAGGCCGCTGGCGGGGGAGTCCTTTTGATTACTCATGTCTCCACCCAAGCACTCTCCCCGAGGACCCGCAACGGGGGTCGGCATCCCTGCCGACCGGGACCCGGTGCCCGTTTCGGCGGAGGCACTTCTGGCTCACGGGCCGCGCTTCGGAGTGGCCGGAGCAAGCGGGGGTGGTTCTTTTGCTGCTTCACCAGGGGGCCTATGGACTTTAGACCATGACGGACGCCACGATAGTAAGTATGCTGATTAGGTGCCGGGATCCACTCTCCGGCTGCTGTTCGACACGGGATTCGAGCCTGAAGGAAATTCAGTCGAAACGGCAGGGCAGGGGCCTTCCAGTGCCAGTTCATGAAAGCCGGGATCGCTCGGACGAAGGGCCTGTTCCGTTGTGCTTGTCGCTCAAGGGCGCCGGTGTGAGTGGAACGGGGTCCAGCGTTGCCGTCCCGGTGCGTTGCCGGGAGGGAATGTGGCGTCCGGAGTGACGCCCTCAACCGAGAAGGAGTCAAGAGATGACTGAGCATTCCCGCGAACACAGCGAGTCCCCCGTCGAGGGGCCGAACGCAGGGGAGCGGGGCGTTTCAACATCACGCGCCCATACACAGGACCCTGCCGAGGGGCCCGATGCCGAAGCACAAAGCGGGTCCGTCGAGGAAGGACCCTCACGCGGCGACGGCGACAGCCCGGAGCGTTCGGGCGATCATCCGGACCCGGCCCTCCGGAGTCAGGAGCCGGAGCCCACGGGTAATTCGAGGGGAGAATGATGAGCAGAGACTTGCCGCAGAGCCGCCTTCGCAGCGCGGGGCCGCGGGCGGCGGAGCCGGAGAACCGGGATCTCGAGGCTGATGCCAGAGTGGGCCTTCAAACATCCATTTTTGAAGCAACCCGAGGCGCCAAAGGCCTGCCCTTGGAGGAGATCCTGCAACGGTTGCGGGCCGCTTTTGCCACCCGCGGCGTCAAGGCTCCGCCTCTCACTTGGCTGGAGGCCGTCGCCTCATCGGCTGTATATGGCGAGCCCTACATTATCGATTTTCCAAGTGCCATCGCCGCTGACGAGCTCGTTCCGGCTCCAAACAAAGAAGTCCGGGAGCGCATTGAGGACCGCCGTGAGCTCCACGCGGAAGCGCCGCCCTCCGGGACTTTCCCGAACCCCGCCGAGTGGAATCTGCCAGGCGGGGGATCCGCAGGTGAAGATTCTCCTTCGTTAAATTCTCCGATGCTCCCCAGAGCGGTGATCAGGGGAGCGTTGATAGGGGCTGCGTTGGCGGCCGGTACCTGGATCGCCATCGTTCTGGGAGGCAAAGGATCCGACCAGGGCGTCCAGGGCAGATAGTGCCGCGCCCGTCCAGCTATAAGCGCCTACAAGCCCTTCACCTGGCGGACGACACCGGAGCGGGCCCGTGGTGCCAGCTCAGCCGCGATACTAAGCATGCTGAGAACAAGCCTTGTTTGTTATCTTTTTGGGTTTTACGCTCTAAGGACGGCCCTCCTTAGGGTCGTTGCTGAACGAAGCATCGAATGAAAGGTGAAAGTTATGGCAGACCAGAACAATCCCGGTCAGTTCGGAAATCGTCAGGACACCGAAGAGCAGGCCCAGAAGGGCGGCCAGGCCAGCAGCGGAAGCTTCGGGGCAGAAAACGCGGCCGATCCGCAGCAGGCCGGCCACGAAGGCGGGCAGGCCAGCACCGGGAGTTTCGGTAGTGAAAACTCTGCGGACCCCAGCGAGGCGGGGCGCAAAGGTGCTGAGGCTCAGCCCGACGAAGCTAAAGCCCGCGGCGGCGAACACAGCCACGGTGGCGGCTCAGGCTCCTAGCCTGCCCCGCACCGCATAGTCCGGGCCGTCGAAGGGGAGGCGCTCTGGTCCTCCCCTTCGACGTCTCGCCCCTAAAGCTATCCGGGCTTGTGCATCACCAACGGTGTGCACAGCGTCGAAAAAGCAGGGCACTTCGTTCCCTGTAAGAAACAAATCCGGAGCATTGTCTCCTCGCCCTCCGTGGCCGAGGGGCGCTTGGACCCGCGGTGGCTAACTGGCCGTGCGCACTCGCGGCGGTACAGGGACTCGTGCCACGACATCAGTAACAGAACAGCGCCGAGTTCGTGGGACCGGTCGGCCCCGACGGGAAGTCCGCCCGGAAGGCTTTAGGGACGCTGGTACCGCCCGGAAGGCTTCACAGGCGCTGGTAAAGGCCCAGGCCTCCTGCGCCCGGCGCCGGCTGTGGAACCGGGCGGTGCGTCGGGTTTGGTTTTGAAGACCTCCGGATAATGGTCGAACTGAACTGACTGGCCGCTCTTGGCAACGATCAGCTGACGTCCGGCTGCAAGGGTACGGCGTTGCTAAACCCCTCATTTAACCGTGGACGGAGATTTAACCGTGGACGGAGACGGCAGGGTGGGGTAGCGGCCTGAGCGGGGCGTTAGGTTGAAGCGGGGTAGCTGGCGAGGATGTAATCGACGGCTGCCGTGCCGGTAATTCTTCTGTGGATGTGGCCGGTTTCTACTCCGCGGCGTTGAAGGGCCTCGCGGAAGTGGAGGTCTTCGAGGGGATTGATGCGGTGCAGCAGACACCAGCTGGTGTAAAGCCCATAGAGGCAGTCAAGGTCGAGGGGTTGTCCGGTCTCGTCCGGGACGGTCGCTTCCTGAAGAAACTGCGTGACGTGTGAGGTGGGCATCTCAGGTCATTCCGTGAGCGTATAGTCGTGCCACCGGGCTGCTTCAGTGGTCCTTGGCCGACCCGCGCGGGGCGGCTTATAGGGTTCTTTCCGGGATCTTTCTGGATATCAAGAACTTACGTCTTTGCGTCTTGTGCGTCCAGTGATAGCCGCGACGACGAGCTTCCAGGAGCGACTGTCTGCCTGGTATGGAACTCGGGGCATGCTTCGCGGCCGGTGCGGTACTGGCCGTTGTCTTCGGTGCATCGGGGCGCGACCGGGTTCGGCGGCCCGACCGCCACTGTGGGCTACATGAAGCGAAACCTCCTAGAGATGCGGTGCTGGTGCGGGAGGGAAGGATTTCCTCGACGGCGTCGCCTACTGCCAGATCATTCCCGGACCCCTAGCTGTACTGGGCCAGATCTCCTTGTCGGTCTGCTACCCGGCTCGCTGCCCCCTGAGGGTCTTGCGCCCGGCCAAGTTGATCAGGCGACGACAAGGTAGCTGGAGAGTACGCCGTCCGGGGGTAGATTTAGGTAAGAGGGTGATGGCCCTCTCTATGGCAAGCAGGGGATGTTGTGGACAATGAAGTGACTCACGTACGCTCTCTCGGACCGGAAGCGCTGATCGAGGCGCTCTTGGAGAGCGCGGAGATGAAAGTCTTCCTCGAACGGTTGGTGGAGCTTGCAGGTGCGGAGCTCAGCCAAGGTGCAGGCGGGGCGCATTGCAGTGTGACGGTCTCCAGGAGCCACAGGCCCATAACCGTCTGCAGCACTGATCCCGAGACCGCTGCAATGGACGAGTTGCAGTACGCCTCGAAGCAGGGCCCTTGCCTGGAGGCTATTAGGTCTGGTCATCAGGTGGAGGTAGTTGACTTCCGGACCGAGACGCGATGGCCGGAATATGCGGCCGCAATGACCGAAAGCGGGATGCGGTCAGTTCTTGCTGTTCCCATCGTGCCTATGACATCGGCTGGCGCAGCACTGAACTGTTACAGCCCCGGTCCGGGCCCGGTTTCTGAAGAGGTGAGGAACGCCCTGTTGGCGTTCACGAAGGTAGCGGCACGGGCGGTGAGCTTCAGCGTGAAGCTGCAAGCGCAGACAGAGAGGGCTGCGGATCTGGCAGCCGCCATGGAATCACGGAGTGCAATTAATCTCGCGTCCGGAGTGATCATGGCCCAGACCGGATGTGGCCAGAGGCAGGCCGTGGATATCCTGATGAGGGCCTCGAGCAACCGCAATGTGAAGCTAAGGGACGTCGCGCTCTCGGTCCTTGCCCGCTTCGAGGGCGCTGCATCGACAACCCGCTTCGACTCGTTTTAGCTCCAACAGTAATTCTGGTTTTTCAGTAAAGAGCAATACTTGGAATCGTATGGTTCCGCAGCCGGCCGGGCAGTCCCGGCTCATGACAGAGGTGACAAAGGCCATGGAGTACTCGCTTCCACTAGCAGATGAGCTCGCGGCGCTGACCGGGAGGATGGCCGGGGGTTTTCTTACCAAGGAGAGCGCCTCCAAGGCGGTGCAGTTTTTGGCGTATGTACTCAAAGACGCCGTTCCCGGTGCAACGGGGGCCGGCGCTTCGATCATCAACGCCCGCGGCCGCAGGGAAAGCGCCGGGGCAACCGATCCCGTAGTACTCCAAGCGGACAAACTGCAATACGAACTTGGGCAGGGACCGTGCCTGAGTGCCTGGGCAGAACAGCGCGCCCTCATCATCCAGGACACCCGAGACGAGACGCGCTGGCCCGAATGGACGGCCGCCGTCACGGATCTTCCCCTGCGATCCGTTCTCAGTGCTCCTCTCACGACCGAGGGACGGCGCATCGGAGCCCTCAAGGTCTATTCCGCGACACCGGGGGCGTTCGATGACCATTCGGTGTTCCTAATGGAACGGCTCTCTGTTCCGGCTGCGGTCATGCTCGGCAACGCCCGGGACAGGGAAGCAAACGGGCGGCTCAGTTCCCGGCTCGTTGAAGCCCTGGCCAACCGCGATCTGATCTCCAGGGCACAAGGGGTCCTGATTGAGCGAATGAGTCTCACGTCGGCTGAAGCACTGACCGTCATGCTGTCTACTTCCCGGTTACAGGATGAGCCGTTACACCAGGTAGCACGGGGAATCCTGGCTGGCACGGCTGAGCAGTAGGAGGTTTTGTGGACGCGTTCGATGAATCCACCGTCCATGCACGAGCTATCAGGGAAGCCATGGAAGAATCCGGGATTCCTCTTGGCGAGGTGTGGTTGCGTTATTTCAGCTTCACTGGGGCCGCAGGTGAATACGAAATTGATGCCTACCTTAACGGGTCACTGGAATTGTCGGAGGATGAACGTGACCTCCTCGCCCATGCCGTCAATGAACTGATCGACGAGCTTCCTCCCCGGCGGAAGGCCCCCTACAGCGATAGCGAAACCAACCGCTGCGAAGAACGTGACCGGTCGCAGGAGGGCAGCGCCCCGGAAGATCGAATGTGACGCGAGAACGCCACCTACATCGCCATGCAGCCCACGGAAGAAGCTGAAACCTCACGTGGCGATTGCTGCGTACCGGGCCGGTGAGGCTAGTACGCGTTGGAGCAGGGGCCTGTCGTTTGTTCGGAGGGGATAGGCGTCCTTGGCAGAGGCGCCGCGGCGCGCCGGGGCCGAACGCAGACAGGGCGCCGGCCAGCCTTCGACTCCATGGTGCTCTAAGTTGCTAGCGCCAGAACCCGGACCGGTGGCAGTTCGCAGATGCGCCGGGCGATTGAATCTTGGACCCGGATCCAGTGTCTAGTACCGACGGGGCCGGGCCCGGGGGACCCTAAATAGCATTAGGGCTAGACCGAGCCCGGACAGGTCCTGGGTCGTAGTGTCCTCTTTCGTTCATTCCGTTGCCGGAAGCGGAAGCCTAGTCGCGGGCAGGCGCTGACTGGGCCGTGTCGCGAGAGAGCAGCAGGGCCAGGGCTACCATTCCGAGGCCCAGCAGAAGGTGAAGCCAGTTGTCTGCGTTGTTCAGGGGAACAAAGTTCGCTGGGGACTCGTGTCCGACCAGCAGTCCGTAGACCCAGAGGATCAGATAGATGATGCCGCCGTAGAGGAGGAAGCCCTTGGCTTGGGCGCGGGTGCGTGCCAGCGCGAGACCGGCCGCACCGAAGAGCAGGTGGACGATGTTGTGGAGAACGGAGACTTGGAAGACTCCCAGGAGGAGGGCGCCGGATTCGTGGCCGGCGGCTCCGAGGGAGTCGTAGTTGCTGGTGGCGCCGGGGATGAAACCCAGGATACCGACGAGAAGGAACACAGCCCCGACTATCTGGGCGGCTCGTTGCAGGGTCGTTCGGGCGGTTGTGGTGCGGTTGGTGTTCGTCATGGCTTACTCTCCCTTGAATCGTTACGGTCCCCATGCGTTGGACTGGTCATTCTTCACCCATTCAAATAGGAAGCACTTACTATCTGGCGGCGGGTTGCTTGGTTGGGGCGTGGGGCGTGGGGCGTGGGCCGTGGGGGGTGTTTAATCTGACGGGCTTCTGTGCCAGAGGACCCGCCTCCGGCTGGCTCTTTGTCGAGACGATGGATGCGATTCCGAGGCTGCGAGTACATGCCGGTTAACCTGCGTCCTGGAGCCGGGGCGGTTAAGCGTGGGCGTTGGCGTGCCGGGGTACGTCGAGGACGGGCATCGGTCATGGTCCCGGCAGATTTCTTAGCGCGCCAACGGCTGGCTGTTGGAGGAATCGGTTGGTTGCGCCTTCCGGGAAATCGTGAATCCGAAGTTCTTTTCAGGTTGGGACGGGTTCGTCATTTTTCCCGGCCTTAATGTCGTTGGACGCTTACCTGCCCCTACGCCGTCTCTATCTGGGGCGGAATTCGTTTGTGCCGCGGGTTGGAGGCTCCGGCGATCTATCTCGTCAGTGGCCAGCTCGAACCAGGTCCGTGCTCCGAAGGATGGGCCCGGTGAGTCGAGATGGCGGTATAGGGCGTCTGTCAGCCGGCTCAACGCCTCGTCCGAGAGGGCGCGTACGGTGGACGCCGGGTTGAGACTTCCTTCGTAGTATCTGCAGAGCTGCAGGTCGTCGATGAGCTCCTCGTCCCCGGCTCGCGCATGAGTGACGGCGCAGCCGGGGGTGTGGGTGCCCTGGCCGTCAGTGAGTTGGTCCAGGATGGCTCCGTCGATGGCGACGTGTGCGAGGCAGACGGGCAGTTCGGCCGGTTCCGTTAGCGTGACCGGGGGGAATCCTCGTCCGGGGCCGTCGTTGTTCGGCGGTGTCGTTGTGGTGGAGTTGGCCAAGGCCCGGAGATGGAGCAGCACGTCGGGGTCCAGATGCCGGGCTCCGTGCAGATCCAGCATTACCGGGCCGTCCGTCGCGCGTCCGGCCCGTGCTATTGCGCGGTAAAGGACGGGATATGCGGCCCCGGTGAGACAACCTGCGACGTGGAGCCCGAGGCCTTCGGTGTCCAGGTCAGCGCGAATTGTCAGTTGCAGTTTGTGCTCCATGTCGTCTCCAGTACAGGCAGATCGTTGGAAGCCAACTGCTTAACCCCATTACCTCATCCACGATACAAACCTTCCGCGGGGATCCACAAGTGTTCAGCGTGTCGATGAGGCCGCGTGGACTTCTTGGTCACGGAGTGTCGGTGGGCCGGGCCGGGCCCGGTTTGACGCGGTCGGTTGTGGCGGCTGAGGGACGTGGCCACTGCCGGGGCGAGAGAGCGTAGACGGAGGACTGCGGCGGGAAGGTGCGCGACGTGGAGACGCGCCGGGATCCGCAAGGGCCGGCGAACGGGGGCATTGCGCCATTGGTTAGGAAGTGGCGTCCGCGGGCGCGGCAGGCACGCGCCGAAGCCGGGCCGGACGGACCACAGCTGCCGGCACCGGGCGTGCTTTAGGCTTCGCAGTCTTTGCAGTAGTTGTGCCCGTTCTTGGTTCGTGCGATTTGGGAGTTGTGGCGGACAAGGAAGCAAGAGTGGCAGGTGAATTCGTCCTGGGCCTGGGGGACGACCTGGATGATGAGTTCTTCGTTGGAGAGGTCGGCGCCGGGGAGTTCGACGCCGTCGACGGTGTCTGTTTCGTCGAGTTCGAGGGCGACGCTGCGGGCGTCTGGGGAGTTGGCTTCTTTGAGGGCTTCGATGGAGGCGTTGCGGGATTCGGCGACGTCGGGCTTCGCTTCGTCGTAGTCGGCTGCCATGGTGCTGGTACTCGCTTCCTTTGGTGAGGTATTCGGTTTTGGACCCCGACAATCGGCTCACGGCATGCGGGACGGGACGGCGTAAACGGGGGAGGGGGCGAACCAAGAGGGCGCTCTGCCTGGGTTGAGGCTACCGCTTTCTGCGGTCCCGGGCCGGGTCTCTTTCTGTGCTCCGGCGGAGGGAGGCTGTGCATGATCGCCGGTCGCGGTGGTGACGTGATTGCCCGTGGTGACCTGGCGGTGGTGTGCAGCCGGTCAGGTGGGTCCCGTCGTCCAGATGTGTGCGGGAAAAGCCCGGAGGTTTTTAGCTTTTGCCGTGCCCTTCTGGTCGAGGGGTGAAGTTACTGGTTCCCGCGGGTTGGGTCTCCGGTGTCCAGTGCGGGTGTGTCATTGACGATGTCGTTGGCTGTTTTGCGGCGCCGTGTTACAGCGCCTGATTCGAGGCCGAGCTTCTTGAGTTCTTCAGCGCTCCATCCGTCCTTGGTAGCGCGTACGTAGGCGCGCTTGTCTTCGCGTTCAGCATGGGCGAGCTGCGCTTTCAGGTCCGTGATGCGCTGGCGGGTTTTCACCAGTTCGGTGACGGACTCAATGCGGGAGTCAAGGAGTGCCCGGGCCTGGTTGCGGGTCTGTTCAATGTCGATGGTTGCCATCGGACCAGCCTAGCCCGGCGGGTCTACCGGATCGGGCAATTACGGTGCGTGCCGGGTAGGTCAGATCTACAGGCTCTCCGCGCCCGATGTCGCGTGGTGCAGGGGCCAAACCGACGGAGCAAGCTGGTAACTTAGCACGGCTAAGTCGGCTCGATTCTCGACTAGTCGTCTCGGATGCGGCACACTGGTCAGTGTGATCCCCGGGATTCCGGGTTCGCTGCGCTGGCAAATACGAAGGGCGGAATAAATGAGTGAAGACAGTAGCTTCGCCGGTTGGAAGTCCCGTCGGCGTCGGGCGAATGTTGACGGCGGTCGTATGCACCGTCACGAGGTCAAGGTCAGCCTCGAAGAGGAAGCCCAGCTCCTTGCCCTGGCGGAGAGGCACCGCGTGACGATTCCGCGGCTTTTGATCGAGGCCGCGCTCAACGAGGAGGGCGCAGAGAATCCGTCGGAGCGGCGGGAGCAGTTCATGCAGCTCTCAGCTTTGCAGCGTCTCGTTGGGACCGTCGCTAACAACATCAATCAGATCGCCCGTCACGCCAACGCTACGGGTGAGGTGCCGGCGGAAGCTGCCGCTTCCATCGCTCACGCACGCGCCGTGATCATTCGTATCGACCGTCAGCTCGCAGACATGGCCGGACGGTAGTTCCACCGTGATTCCAAACATCACCCAGGGCGACCGTATGGCGGGTCTGATGATCTACCTCGCTGGACCGGGACGGGCCAACGAACACGAGGAACCGCACCTCGTCGCGGGCGACTCGGCATTCATGGCCTGGCACGATGACAACGAGCTGAACCGCGACGCGGCCCTCGATATTGCCAACGCACTCGACCGGGCCAAGCAGTTCTACGGCACCGAAGTCGACGGCGGCCACGTCTTCCACTGCTCCCTCAGCGTTGCCGCCGAAGAAGGCCAGCTCAGCGATGAACGCTGGGGTGAAATCGCGAACGACTTCATGAAGGAAATGGACTTCACCGAAGACGGCGGCAAGGCTCCCTCCCGTTGGGTCGCGGTACGTCACGGACTGAGCAAGAACGGCAACGACCACATCCACATCGTGGCCTCGATGATCCGCGACGACGGCACCAAATGGAACAGCTGGAAGAGCAAGTACAAGTCCCAGCAGGCTGCCAGGTCACTGGAGAACAAGTACGGACTGAACACTGTCGGGACCCTGCGGGCCGAGCGCGGATTCACCCCGGCTGAACAGGCTAAAGCCGTGCGCCAGAATCTCCCCGAAGTCGAGCGCCACAGCCTCGCCCGCAAGATTCGCGTCTGCGCCGCAGCTTCAGTCGATGAGGCAGAGTTCGTTCGCCGCGCACGCCAGGAAGGCATGCTCGTCCGGCCCCGCTACGCAGCCGGCCGCACCGACGTCGTGACCGGCTACTCCGTAGCCGAACGACCCCTCAAGGGAGAACGCGCCGTCTGGTTCGGCGGCAACTCCCTGGGCCGTGACCTGGCACTGCCCAAGCTCCGGGCAGACTGGGAAAGCACCCCTGAATCCGCGACATCTGCTGTCGCCGAATGGAACGCCGCGGCACGCAACCGCCGGCCCGTAACCCCCGGCCGGGAAACGCTGCAACCCTCGCCCGAGCTGTGGAACAAGTACGCCACCGACGTGAGCTCCCTCCGGGAGAGACTGGCCACCACGAGCATTGATGATCACGCTGCCTGGGCCCAGGCAGCCCGTGAGACATCGGCGGCATTCGGTGCATGGTCCAAGCGCATCGAACCGACGCCCGGACCGTTGGCAGACGCCGCGCGGGAGCTTGCCAAGTCCGCTCAACTGCGCCGCTACCCGGCGCGCCCAGCGGTGTCGTTGCCCTCGGCACGCGGGGCGACCATGATCCTTCTCGCGGCGACGTCGAAGAGCGACCGCGCAGCGTATGCTCTCCTGTTCCGGCAGCTCGCACTGACAGCCCGGGCTATCTACGACATGCACAAGGCCACGGACGATCTGCGACGGGTCCAGGGGCTCGCCGCAGCCGTTCGGTCAGCCAGCAAGGTAGTCGAAGCCAGCGCCACCGCACAGACGCTCACGGCACAGCAGGTCTCGATGGAGACGCTGCGCCAGCAGCACCCGGAAGCATCAGAGGAAGCACTCAAAGCAAGGTTCCTGGTCGAACGCTCACGGGGCGGCGCACCGCTGCCGTCCGTTCTGACCAGACCGGACGCAGCGCAGCTCCAGGGAGCACAGCCCCGGGCCGAAGAGACCCACCGGCAGAACAATCCAGGCATCGAGCGATAGGGGAAGAGCATGAGCGAAGCAGACGGCATGGAAGATGCAGTGGACGGGGCAATGCGTACCGGGCTGATGGTCGCTGGGCGAATCGGCGAGCAGCTCGCCAGGATGCGCGTACAGGAACAGCGCACCATCGCCGCGGCCGAGGAACAACGAGCCCGCGAGCTGCAGGAACGCCTCTTCGCCCAGCGCGCCGCGGCCCGGGCCCAGCTCGCTCCTGTCTCCCGCGAGGACTGGTGGGACAAAGCCACTCCGGAAATGATCGGACGGGTCCACGAGACGGCCACCGCCTGGAAGGCCTACGACCCCGAAGCTGCGCGAGCGACCGGGAAAATCAGCGACCAGGTCCAAAGCCGTTACGGCATCGACGTAAACAACACCGGCGCGGACGAAGCCTCCGTATCCGCGGCCCTTGCCCGGTCACAGCAGGCGCGATTCGAAGCCGAACTCGAACGCGCCAAAGCATCGGCCGCGCGGACCGGTGAAGTGGTGGCCGGCTCGGCCGTTGCTGGCGCCGAGCGGCAGGACCGGGCGGACGGAATCGAACCCGCGTGGGACACTGCAGAACGGCGCCAGCAGCTGGCCGAGAGCCTGGAAGGCAAAGGCGACCGGGAAGCCGTAAGCTCACGCCTCCTGGCAGACAAACATCAGGGCACCCACCCCTCAGCCGTCATTGCGCAAAAACCGTCGCTTGCTCAGACATCAAAGACGGCCAAGCAAAGCAGCAAGGGCAGAACGCTGGAACCCGGAGGTCTGGAGCGGTAGGCCGGGGACGTTTAACCTTCAATTCCGATGGAGCGGGTTACCGCGCCAGCACGGGCCTTCCAACCCGGCCGCAGATTCCTCGGGCAGGACCTTTACGACACCGGGCCGTCAGGGTAGCAGCATGGCTCCTGAGCTTCTGCCGCGGGGTCCTGAGGCGTGATGCGTTGGCATGTGCATGAAAACACTCCGGGCAAAGAATCACTGACTCCATGCGCGGATTCTAGCGCCCACAACGCTTCGATTCCGAACGATTTTCGTTCGGTTCCGAAGCCTGCTCGAGACTCGCAAACGGGTCCTTGTCCGTCTCCGGACCTGGAGCTACTCTGATTCGCAAGGAGGACACCATAAGGAGGCCACGGGTGGCAGATCCGGGGCGCGGCTCTTCAAAGGGGGTGCCATGTCGACCGTTTCCCGGTCCGGCAAGCCGGCCCACGCTAAAGGACCCGGCGGCCGGCGGCTGTGGTGCACTGTGTGCGGATCGGCCGAGAATCTTATGATTGACACAGTCCGGGGTCTGAACCCACCGAGGGCCGGGCTGGTCGACGTTGAATATTCTTGCCTTGAATGCGGTTCTTTCTTTTCCCACGCGGCTACGGTGGCCCAAACCGGCATGGTTCTGAACAGGCCCGGCGGGGGAATCGGCGTGTTGCAGTTCGGGGGCGTCTACTTTCACTGCGGAAAGCCGATGCCCACGATTGACTACAGGCAGTGCAGCGTCGACGAACCGGGGTCCGCGGGGCCGGGGGACGGTCCGCTCGGCGTCTATTTGTCCACGACTCTCTTGCGCTGTCGTTGCGGCTTCCAACTGGAAATACCAGACCGAACATAGGTCATCAATGGGTACTCAGTTTTGGCGAACTGCCGGAGCGGACGAGGCATCCGTGTTCGCGGCAAACGGCGGTCCTTCCTATCGATCTACAATCTGCCAGCGCGCGCATCGGCCCGCGTATGTCCCGCGGGGTGTCCCATCCGACCGGCTTTCCGCGTGAAACGGCTTTGACGACGAGACGGCCCAGGCTAACGGCCCATGGGCGCGGCCACGTCGGTCGCTTTGAATTTGAGCGGCGTTTGGATTGGCGCGATCGCGGCGTCCGGCCGAGTGGCAGGAACGGAAGGGCCAGTTGAAGGTGCGTGCCAGCATCATGGTCCGTTCTTGATGCCACTCGGTTCTCGAGCCTTTTCATAGGTGCGGCTGGCCACGCTGGCAACGTTGCCTCCCGGACACGATGGACTGCGGCATCGGTTGTGCGGCGGAAGACAAACTAATAAGCGTGCTGACCTTTTCCGAAAGGCGTGCCGGGGAATACTCTGGACACCAACTGCGGGAAGGGACATTTGCCGCCGGCACCTTATTCCAGCGGCCGGAAGAGGAGGTAGGTTCATGGCCAGACGTGCTGTGTTACAAGATCTGAAAGCACGACAGTCGGCCCTCGGGCCCAGCATTTACGCTGCGGTGTTCTGTCTGGTGGTGCTCGCGGCTGCCGGGCTCATCGGCACACTCGCGCACGCGCCGTGGCTCTTCCCGAGTCTCGGGCCAACGGTGATGCTGTTCTTCGAATCACCGGAGCAGCCGAGCTCACGGCCTCTTAACGCGCTCGTGGGACACGGGGTGGGGTTGGTGGCCGGCATCGCCTGCCTATATGCCTTCGGTCTGCAGAATGTGCCTGCAGCTCCGGTGGGAGGGCTTAAACCGCTTCACGTCGTTGCCGGAGCCTTGTCTGTCGCCCTGACCACCTTGATCCTCACCCTGCTGAAGAAACCTCATCCGCCGGCGGGCGCGACGACGCTGATCGTCAGTCTGGGCATTCTCAGCCAAGTGCCGGAGTTGATCGTCATGGCTGCCTCCATCATTTTCGTCACTGCGCTGGGTTGGGGACTCAACCTCGCCCTCGGAACCAAGCCGGCTTCCGAGACCAAGAAACGCTGACCCGCCCGCATGCCCGGCGCCGCTGCTTTTTAGCCTTGTGGGCAGCGCGGGGCTTCCGTAGGCTCGAAAAAGAGCTCGTTCAATGGCAGAAAGTGTGTTCAGTACCCGAGGAGATCTCATGACCAGCAAAGATCGGATAGCCGAGCCGTGGGGGACCAGAACCCCCTACGGGGCAGGGGAGCCCTGGCCCGTTCGGGTCGACACCCACCTGGAAGAAGGTGTGGCGGCCCAGGATGTTGACCGCTGGGTGCAGACCGCCTCCATCCTTCATTCCAATGGCGACGCCCTGGATATCGCCGTTAAGGACGGCAGGATTGTCGGGGTCCGGGGCAGGGCCGGTGACCGCGTCAACCACGGCCGGCTGGGACCCAAGGACCTCTATGGCTGGCAGGCGAACGCCTCGCCCGATCGCCTGACCAGACCGCTTATCCGCCAGGGCGGCGAACTGGTCGAAACCGATTGGGAAACCGCCATGGGCCGGGTGGTCGGACGGACGAAAGAGTTGCTGGCTGAACAAGGTCCAAGCGCCATCGGCTTTTATACCACCGGCCAGTTGTTCGCCGAGGAGTACTACACGCTGGGGCTGATCGCCCATGGCGGGCTTGGAACCAACCACGTCGACGGCAATACCCGTCTCTGTACCGCAACTGCTGCGGCTGCGCTGAAGGAATCATTCGCCAGCGACGGCCAGCCGGGGTCCTACACGGACGTAGACCATGCCGACGTGATCGCCCTTTACGGCCACAACATGGCCGAGACGCAGACGGTTCTCTGGACCCGTATCCTCGACCGGCTCGCCGGGCCCAACCCGCCCCAGATCATCTGCGTCGATCCCCGCCTCACCCCGGTGGCACGGGCCGCGACCGTCCACCTGGCGCCGCGGCCCGGTACTAACGTGGCCCTCATGAACGGGCTGCTGCACGAAATCGTGGTCAACGACTGGGTGGACCACGAGTACGTTGAGGCGCACGCCGTCGGCTACAGCGAACTCGAAGAGCGGGTGAAAGAGTACACGCCGGAAGTAGTCGCCGAGATCTGCGATGTGCCTCCGGAACAGATCAGGCAGGCAGCAAGGATTATCGGCAATGCCGAAAGACTGCTGTCGACTGTGCTGCAGGGCTTCTACCAGTCAAACCAGGCCACCGCGGCCGCAGTGCAGGTCAACAACATCAACATCATCCGTGGCATGCTCGGCAAGCCAGGCTGCGGAATTCTGCAGATGAACGGCCAGCCGACGGCCCAGAACACCCGCGAATGCGGGGGCGACGGCGACCTCCCGGCCTTCCGCAACTGGTCCAATGACGCCCACGTTAAGGACCTGGCGAAGGTCTGGAACGTTGACCCGATGCAGATCCCACACTATTCCCCGCCCACCCACGTCATGCAGATGATGAGGTATGTCGAAGACGGCTCGATCCGGATGCTGTGGGTCAACGGCACCAACCCGGCGGTGTCGCTGCCTGAGCTACAAAGGGTGCGCTCGATCCTCTCACAGGAGCGACTGCTCCTGGTGGTGCAGGACATCTTCCTTTCCGAAACGGCGCAACTTGCCGACGTCGTGCTGCCGGCCGCGACCTGGGGCGAAAAGACCGGAACCTTCACCAACGTTGACCGCACGGTGCACCTCTCGGAAAAGGCTGTCGAACCGCCGGGGGAGGCGAAGCCGGACCTGGACATCTTCCTGGACTACGCCCGGCGGCTGGGCCTAAAGGACAAGGACGGCGATCCTCTGGTGAAGTGGCACGATCCCGAATCCGCGTTTGAAGCCTGGAAGGAATGTACCCGCGGACGCCCGTGCGATTACACAGGCATAACTTATGACAAGCTGCGCGGCGCATCGGGCATCCAATGGCCGTGCAACGAGGAGAACCCGGACGGCTCGGAACGGATCTACGTGGACGGGAAATTTTGGAGCGACGCGGAATACTGCGAAAGCTACGGAAAGGACCTCGTCACCGGTGCACCGCTGGAACCGGCCGAGTACAAAGCCCTGAACCCGCAGGCCAAAGCAATCATCAAGGCCGCGCAGTACATGCGGCCGCACGAGGTCCCCAGCCAGGACTTCCCGTTGCAGCTCATTACCGGCCGGACCCTGTACCACTTTCATACGCGCACCAAAACGGGCCGGGCGCCTCAGCTTCAGGCTGCGGCACCGGAAGTATGGGTGGAGATGGCGGAAGCGGATGCTGCCGCTTACGGAATCGTCGAGGGAGACGTCACCGAAGTTTCCACACCGCGGGGCAGCGTGCAAGCACAGGTGCGCATCAGCGGCATCGGAACCGGTGTGCTGTTTCTCCCGTTCCACTACGGCTACTGGGACACCGACCGCGGCCACGAACCGGACGGCGCCGGAAGGGCCGCCAACGAACTGACCATCACCGACTGGGACGCCGCTTCAAAACAGCCGATCTTCAAGACGGCGGCGGCCAGTATCAAGAAACTAAAGTCAGGGACGGCGCCGTCGAGCGCTCCGACAACAACAGCTTCAGCCCCGGTTACCCCGCTCGGGTTCGAAACGGCCGGCACCGGCAACGCAGGCGCCGATGAAGACTTCCATGCGGCGACAACGGGAGAGACACGATGAAGATCGGGTTGGTACTGCACGAACTGCACCGCTCCGAGAACGACCTGGCCCAGGAACTCTTGCAGGTCTCTGAACGGCACAAGGTCGACCACGAGATCTATCATCTGGCCCGGGACCTCTCAAGATGGTCCCAGCAGCACGTGCGCGAGATAGCCGAGATCGGGAAGAACTACGGGCAGGACCTCAACCCCGAGCCCGAGGGAGAACTCGGAATCGCGGAAAAGCTGCGCGAAAAAGGCAGCGAACTCATCGGCAGGCGAAGCGTGCCCGGCCTGTTGCTCCTGCGGGACCTTCGGGAGATCTACATGAAAGCGTCAGGAGTCTCAGCGGACTGGGAAATGCTTGCACAGGCAGCACAAGGCATCAAGCACACGGGCCTGCTGGAAGTGACCAAGCGGTGCCATCCGGACACCCTGCGCCAAGTCCGCTGGGCCAACTCCACGCTCAAGACTGAATCCACCCAGATCCTCATCAGCTAAGGCGACCGGGCCGCGGCCTCTCACTTACGGTGCTCCTGGCCACCTGGGGCTCCGGCTCGATACGTGTCGCGGCAAAGTTTTCCTTGTCGAGGCGCTCCCCGGTCTGCGGCATTGCGCGGGGCTTAGTTGAATCGACCGGTGGGGGGCGAAGTTTGCAGGCGCCAGCTCTCCCACACGCTTTCGTCAATGGTCGGCCGGCCAAGGAGGTATCCCTGCGCGGACGTCATACCGATCGCTGCGACGGCGGCGAGTTCCGCTTCCGTTTCGATGCCTTCGGCAACGATTGTGGCGCCGATGTGGCGGGCGAACTCGGTCATTGCATAGCCGAGAGCCAACTGACCGTCGTCGTCATGGATCCCTGCGATCAGGCTTCGGTCGAGTTTGATGACGTCCGGCCGGAGACGCAGTACATGGCGCATGGAAGCGAAGCCTGAGCCGGCGTCGTCGACGGCGATCCGGAGGCCTCGGCGCCGCAGAGGTTCCAAGGCTGCGAGCAGGGGAACGTAGCTCTCGACCGCCAACCTTTCAGTTAGTTCCAGGACCATTCTGTCCAAGGGAAGGCCGGATTTCTCCAAAATGTTTGGCAGCCTGGCATCCAGGCACGTCAACGGGGAAACGTTCAGCGCCACGTAGATGCAGGGCGGTAGTCGTTGGGCGGCTTCGAGCGCGGTCTCAAGGGCTGCGATGTCGAGATCCTGTGAAAGACCCACGGCGGCAGCTTCGGCGAACCACTGTTCGGGTCCGACGCCGTCTTCGCTGGCGATCCTGGTCAGCGCTTCGACGCCTACGAGGTGCCGCGTGTTTGCGTCGCGGACGGGTTGAAATGCAGTCATGAGCCGGCACCCGTCGATCACCTTCCTGATTCGGTGCCTGGTGCGGGTGTTGGCGGCTTCCGTGGCGGTTTGTGTGGGCGCGATCCGACTCGTTCCCTCCAGCCCGATGACTTGGCCGCATCCGACGGGGCGGTTCCGGGTGGACGAATCAATCCACACGGTTCTTCCGTCCCGGTGCCGGCACCGGACCAGGCCTTTGGCCTGACCGGGTGCGGTGGGGTCCTCGATGAGGAAACCGATGGCGGCGGGAAGGTCTTCGACGCGGGCTAGGACGCTGAAGTGCTGCCCGATCAGCTCCGAAGGGTGGTAACCGAAAAGTTCAGTGCTTGCGGGACTTGAATAGCTGAACTTTCCGTGTTTATCCAAAGCCCACAGCCATTCGCGGCTGGTGGCCAGGACGGCGGCCACCAGCAGAGCGGAATTGGCGGCGTCGGCGTTCTCCTGCAATTGATGTTCTCGTGCCCGTGCTGCCCAGAGGACAGCCCATGCGAGCGACATGATGACAAGCAATCCGGCTAGAATTTTGCTGCCGGGTCGATCCAGAACACCCCACGCGTCGAGGACGACCACGGCGCCCGCTACGAGGGTGAAAGCTGTCTGGAACGCCATAACGCGTAAGAGCAGATGTTGTTGTCGGGCGAGGGGCAACCTCTTATCTCTCATTGACCTGCTCCTGTGCAGTTGATTCCGCCGGTCCGCCCTCGCCTCAACTTCATGCTCGGAGTATCCGGTCACGGCGGTGAACGTGGCATTGAATATACTGCGTTTCATCGGTAATGACGGACCCCTCCGAGACGGCGTGCAACGTCTGTCCGAGCAAGGACTCCGGGAGACCGCCCGGTGACTGGGAAGTGGTTGCACCCCCGTCGTGGGTCAGGACGGCCCCGTACCGGTCAACCAGACGCAGCAGCATGCCCTGCACTGTTGTTCCTTCTCGCATACACGTGGTCTTTCTCTAAAGGGCTAATGGCTGATCGTGTCAAGTATTTCTGGCCCCAGGAGGGCATTTGAAACTGGCCCCACCCCCGCAGGTGAACATGGATGGTTAAACCGCCTCGCATAAGCAAGTCCACTACGGGCGCAGGCTGCTGAGGGGCCGAGATTTCGCCAGCGATGATGCCCGGTAGGATGGCTCCGCGGGTCACGTGTCTGTGGAGCCAGCGCATATGTGTGGGGGGGTGACGCGGCTCCCCGTGATCCCCCAGCGTCGCAGAGTGCAACAGGAACGACCCCGCGCAGCCGTCGTTTCCCGGCCAGCGCGGGGGCGTCTCGGCTGGGAAAGGGCTCAGCCCATCGAGAGAGGATGGGGGTAAAAGCCCATTCCTACGTTTGTTCTGTTCGTAGATGTGCTCACGGGCGGATTCGGCAGCGGGCCGGCGAGCTTCCTGCCCGGCTCCTTCGGCCACATGGCTGCCCTCCGGCGGCTCGTCGTGCCCGGCAGGCTAAGCCCGACCGGACTTTCCAAGTCCCGCAAACGGGGGTAGAACTAACGTGTGGCGCTCCCGCGCCCAGTTTCCCCCAAAACGGGCGCGGGGGCGTCGCGGTTCACCGCCCAAGGTATCAAGGCCTCCGCCGCGAATATCTCTAGCTGATGACTTAGCCACTCTGGCGCTAACCGCTCGGACTCCACCGCGGCTTAACAGAAGCAAACCATAAGGCTGGTGTCTGTCTGCCATCTCTGCAGCGCCGATAACGGATATTATGTAACCTTCAACAGATCTTTATGAAAATTTCTGACCATCGGGACTGGATGTCCCCACTGTTTCGCAGCGCGGGAACGCTGCCGCCGACCGGCAGTCCTGCACGAAGTCTTGCTTGCCACCCGAGCGGAATGGGATCACCATCCCGGCGCGTCCGGTGTCCGGATCATGTCCCAGAAGGCTGGAGCAAGTCGCGCACCACCATGTTCAATTCTTCGAAGCCGTGTCGAACAGCGGAGTCATTTCATGCAGCGGCGCATCGTCCAAATCTCGTAGTAACTGCAATGCCCAATCGACGACATCGTCTTCGAGGTTTTTGCGATAGGTGTGGCCTGTTGTGTCCTCTGGGTTAGCTATCATGCGGGATTGCCCCCATGCATTTAGCCGGGGACCTCTGACCGAAAGCGCCGCCCCGCTGTTTCCCGCTGTTCCCGCAGGCCCTGTCGGCCTCAGCATAGGTCGTCCGGGCTGGGCGTCGGCTCATGCTCAGCCTTGGCATGATGTTCTGCCTCTGGACGTTTCCTGACAATGCTGGTAACACTGGTGGCGAGAAATTGAATGGCAGTGTTCTTTGACTCCAGGGAGGTCGTTCATGGGCATTGGTGACAGCATCAGTAAAGCCGCGGATAACGCAATGAAAGATTTGGCGGACAACGCTCCTCCGTCCGATGACGGTCACACGCCCGAGCCAGACGCGCGGGACGGTGATGTGCAGGTCCATTCATCGATAAGTGAGGGTTCTAACGCAATGGACGGAGATGAGGAGGAACGTCATTCTCCTGCGAATGAACCAGCCAGGAAGCCTTTGGCCGGCGATCCTGCAGGGAAGCTGGACCCTGAGCAGGGGGTTTCGGGTCCGAATTCATCCAGGGACGACTCGGTATCTGGCGCCTAATCAGCTGGTCGGCGTGGAAAATGCCCAGCCTGATGCAACAGCGGACGCGATATCTCAAATCGGCGACGGTTCCGGACCCGCCCCAGCCCCGATCACGACGGCGTCCCGGCCGGCGGCTGCCGGCCGCGCGCGGGTGAAGCCAACCACCGGGGACGCCGGGAGCGAAGCCACCGAACTTCTCGGAGCTGCGCCGCCGCCGCGCTTCCCCGCTGCCATCAAGGGCGCCGGGTCCCCGGCTGCAGGAAAGGACGGCCTGAAATGAACATCTCCCTTTACCTGGGCATGCTTCATGAGGCCGAGCGCACGCTGGGAGAGTCGTTCCGGCACGTCGCGGCCGGCCACGGCACCGAGCCGGACGTTCATGTCCTGTGCCAGACCCTGGCCCGGCAGTGCGACCAGCACGGCCGGCTGCTGCACCCCGTGGTGCAGCGCTAGGTGAGGATCTCTCCGACGCCGAACCGGAGCGCCAGGCTCCGTGGTCCCCTCTCCCGCTGGTGGTCAGCCGGGGCGCCGGAAGGTCAGGATTTTGCCTGATCGAAAGCGCGCTTCGCGGCGGCCTGGGCATCGGCCAGGGCCTTGTCCGGCGCTTTGGTGCCCAGCAGCGCGGACGCGACGGCGTTGTTCAGTTCGGTTTTGATCGTTTGGCCCGCGGGTGAGGCGCCGAGCGACTTCCCTGCGGGAAGGACGTCGTAGTAGGTCTTGATGGTCTCGTCGAATCCAGCGTTGCCGCTGGGCTTGACGAACTTGTCCCGGATCAGTTTGTCGGCCGAAGGTGAACCGGTGAACAGCCCGGTGTTGATGCCACCCGGAGTGGCAGCGATCTTCTGTGAGCGCGCGTCGCCGGCGGCCTGCCAGGCGTCATCGGTGACCAGCGATGTCATCCAGGCGCAGGCAGCATCGGGGTTCTTGGCTCCTGCGGGGATCACGAACGAAGTTCCGCCGGCCACGGTGAACGGCTTGCCGTCCTTGTCCTTGAACGGCACCGCGGACAGGGCCAATGACTGGGAGTACGGCGCGAGCACGTTGACATACCACTGGGCATCCACCTGCGCGCCCACCTGGTTCTTGACGAACTGGTTCTGCTTGCCGAAGGTGTCGAAGGAATCCGAGAAGCTCTTGGCTTTCGCGTAGCCGCCCTGGGCATCGTAAATCTGTTTGAGGAACGTCAGGGCAGCGGTGTTGGCGGGATCGTCCAGCGCCGGAGCACCTTTGTCGTCCACCAGACGGCCGCCCTGGCCGAGGATCCACAGTTCGGGCTGGCCTGCGGCGACCGGGTCGAAGCCGAGCGTCGAGGGGTTACCCCCCTCGGCTTTGGAGGCCTTGCCGATGGACGCCAGCAGCTTCGACTTATCCGAGGTGTCGATGTCCGCTGCGGAGACACCCGCACCCTGCAGGACATTCTGATTCAGGATGATCGCTGCCGGCTGGTAGAACTGCGGCACGGCCCAGACCTTGTCCTGGTAAGTGACCTGCTGGGTGACCGCCGGATAGAACTGCTTTCCGGGGTCCATGTCGTGGGCCTTGAAGCATCCGTCGAGCGGCTTAATCAGCCCTTGCGCGGCGTAGGTGGCAACGAAAGCCCGGTCCATTTGGACGACGTCCGGGACGTCGCCGCTGGCCGCCCGGGTGGTGAACTTCTGGGCGTCAAACGGTGTCTGGTCCATCGTGATCTTGACGTTAGGGAGTTTCGAGCCTGCGTAGGCCATCCGCGCCTTGCCGACGTCGTCCGCGTTGTCGAAAGCCCAAGCCGTGATGGTCCCGGAGCTATCCTTCTTGAAATCCGCAGAGGCAGCCGGGGCACCATTGCCCCCGCCGCCGCCGCAGGCGGTCAATCCCATTACCGACAGGGCCAGCACGGCCGCACCCTTCGTCATTCGAACTTGCATCTAGGCATCCTCCCCGATAGGTGGTCGTTTTGATCTCGGCCGGGAAACCCTCGGCGAAAAGCGATTCAAAGTGCAACACTGTAAGCAAGCTTGCTGTTTTGAAAGCTAGCCCACGCGGCGGGTGGAAGCAAGGATATGGGTCCAACGTCGAGAGCGCCGCCCGGGCCAACCCCAAGCTAACTCCACTCGAACAACTCCAGGCCCCAGTCATCGACTCCGCGAAACTCAACAGCAGCAAGGTAACCGACCGCATGACCCGGGCCGGACTCCTCTAAACGGCCATCCGCGCTCAAGTGCCCGAGTCCCCTCTTCCAAGCAATGCCAAAGACCAATCCCACGATGTCGCCGTTCGCGTGCTGGATGATTACTCCATGTCTTGTTCCAGCAGTCCCGACGCAGTGACTCTCCCGGACGAGGTTGAGCCACCCGCATCACCTGGCCCGGTCCTGGTCATTCACCCGGATCAGTGCGCGGCGGCCAACATGGTCCGCGACCTGAGGGGCGCCGGGTGGCTGGCCGTCACGGCCGCTGACGGTCCCGGCCGTACGAAGCCTGCCGTCCTGGTCCTTCATGCCCTCGACGCGGCGGGGGCTGTTGCGGACGTCGCGCGGATCCGACAGTCAGCCCCGGGCACCCCCGCGCTGTTCCTGACCACACCAGGATCCTTTGAAGATCTGCTCCGCGTGGGCACACAGGCAGGAGACGACTGTCTGACCGGGCCCTTTACCGCAGCGGACGTGGCCTTGCGTCTGCGTTGGCTCACCCGCAATGCGGGCGCCGCCTCCGTTGGTCCCGAGCTCACCGTCGGAGACCTTACGCTCCGACCCCGATGGCTGCTCGCACGGCGCGGCGACCTCGAGATCCCGCTGACGAAAACTCAATGCTCACTCCTGTGACTTCTAATGGAGAACCCCGGAGTGGTCGTCAGCAAGAGTGAAATAGCCAAACGCTTATGGCCGGACAACAGTGGCCGGGGCGGCAACAATGTCGAGCTCCACATCTCCTATCTTCGTCAGAAGCTTAACGCTGCCGGGCCGCCGTTGATCCACACATTGCGGAGCGTCGGTTACCTGATCAGCCCGCCTCCGGTGAGCTGAACTAGCCTGGCCCGCCGCCGATCGATCAATTCAAAGGACGCTGCGTACCAGCGAGGTCTGAGCGCGTGTAGGTCCACGAAGTCCAGGGTGAGAAGTTGGACAGCGGGAGGTCCGCCCGGCCGCCCTCGCCCGCGCTGCTGGCCTCGTAGTTTCAGGCGGCGCCGCGTGCCGGGTAGTCGTGTTCCTGGGCGTAGCGGACCCCAGCGATCAGGTCATCAAGGGAAGGCCGTCCGAAGGGCATCGTGGCGGTGCTGGACCAGAACAATGTGCCGTCTTCATCGAGGACGAAGATGCCCGGTTCGTTGAACAGGTCCGGCTCGCCGTCCTTGATCGCATGAGAGAGGTTCAGGCCCCACAACCGCGCAGCCTCCTCACCCAGGCCGTAAGCGACCGGAAGATCGTCCAGGTGCCATTCGTTCACGATCCGGGTGCTTCGTTCGAGCGTTTCCATGCTGACCGCGACGACCTGACCTATGCCGGCGGCCTTGAGGTCCTCGATCCGTTTATCGATCTCGGCAAGCTGTTTGCGGCAGATCGGGCAGTGCAGACCCCGGTAGAAAACAATGAGACTGAAGCGACCGCCTGCCCCGGTACCCAGTTTTAGATCGTCGGTGGTCCCCCCGCCAACCAGGGCCAGGTCAAGGTCGGGAGCGGTCTGTGTAGGAATAAGTGTCATGGCCTCGGCAACAGGGTCCGGTGCTCACTAATTCCCTTCGGCCACCTCACGGCCCCGCCTCGCCGTCCGTCGCTGGTTCAGGCGGTTTGTTCGAGTTCCCAGTCTTTGACGTCGGCGACCGGCGCGAAGACGCTGCCGTCGAGTTCGTCCAGAGGGTCGTTGCTGCGTGCCCGACGGGGCCAGTCGCGGGTAGCGAGAGCAGCTTTACCCAGGGCAATCACGTCGGCCTGCCCGTCAGCGATCAGCGCGGCGGCTGCTTCCGGTTCGTCGAGGCCGCCATTGGCAATGACCGTCAAGCCGGTGTACTGCTTGGCCATGGCCGCGAGGGAGTCACCTTCGTCACCAAAGGCGGGGGCGTCGGCACGGTACTCGGTGGTGTGGATGTAGTCGATTCCGGTCGTCGCCAAAGCGGTGAAGATCGCCTTTGCTTCGTCGGGTCCGCCTGCCCATTTGTGGGTGTAGTCGCTGACCTTGCCCTGGGAGATGCGGATACCGACGCTCATGTCGGGGCCGACCGCGTCGCGGACGGCGCGGCTCACCTCAACAGCGAACCTGACCCGGTTTTCGGGTGTGCCGCCGTACTCGTCGGTGCGCTGGTTCAGGTAGTCCGTAAGGAACTGGTCAAGCAGGTAGCCGTTCGCTCCGTGGATTTCCACGCCGTCGAAGCCGGCGGTCTTCGCGTTCAGTGCTGCAGTCACAAAGCCTTCGCGCACCTGGTCCATCTGCGCGGGGGTGGCCTGTTCCGGCTCCCGGTAGGGTCCTTCTCCGCGGTAGAAACCCAGCTGGTCACCCTTGGGGGCAACAGCGGACGGGCCGATCGTGGAGTCAACGAACCGGTTGCCCTGGGACTGGGCGCCGGCATGCATCAGCTGGGCGAAGATCCGCGAGCCGCGGGCATGGACCGCGTCCACGACCTTGACCCAGGAGTCGGCCTGCTCAGCGGTGGCAAGGCCCGGCTGGAACAGGTAACCCTGGCTGTGGGCGGTGTCGGTGTAGATGCCCTCAGTAATGAGCAATCCGAAGTCACCGCGCGCGAACCGGGAATAATAGGATGCCATCCGCTCGGTTGCGTGGCCGTCCTCGGTGGCGCTGACACGGGTCATCGGCGCCAGCGCGACACGGTTAGGCAACTCGGTGGAACCGATACGAAGAGAGGTCCAGAGGGGATCGAGATTGGGCATGAAAGTGTCCTTGAAAGTCTCGGGGATCGTTCCTGGCAAGGGCCTGCTTAGCAGAGCCCCTGTTAGCGGCAAGAACAGGCCACGGCATTAAATTCCCGCCCCAGCCGGCCCTACTCCCGGTGGCGGTGCTCCCTCAGCGGGCTGCGGCCAAGGCTGGCGCCAGCTCCGTCAGGGCGGACACCGTGAATTCCGGAGCCTCAAAGTAGGACGGGTAGCTGTCCCCGGTCCTGTTAAGCCACGCGGTATGCAGCCCGGCACGGGAGGCGCCGTGAATGTCCCACGGATGCACGGCCACGAGCAGCATGCGGCCCGGGTCCGTCCCGGCAGCGGCTGCCGCATATTCGTAGGAGCTACGGGCAGGTTTCCACGCGGGCGCGTCTTCGACCGACAGCAGGGACTCAAATTCATCCCTGATCCAGGCGGCACTGAACAGCTTCCCGGCAATCTGGGCTGAACCATTGCTCAGTGTCACCAGCCGGAACCCTCCGGCCCTGAGCGCTCGAATCCCCTCGGGAACATCCGGGTGTACTTCCAGGCCTGACATCCCGTCCATGACATGGTCCACCGCCGCGTCAAGGGGACGGTCAAGCTCCACCCTGCTAAACAGTCCCCGCAGAACCTCGGCGCCGATGGCAGCAAACGAACCGTTGTCTCCACTGGCCGCCAGCGCGAAGCCGTCACGCAGAAGCGTCGCGAACCAGAGCTTGGCCAGCTCGGCTGTGGCCCCGACTTCGCGGAAACGTTCCCCCATCGGCGACATATCCGACAGCGTTTCGTTCACATCAAAGACAATGACTGAGATCGCGGTGGTCATGGGAACTCCTTATGGTCGCGTGTAGGTCTCCCGTGCAAGTCTGCCGTCATCCGGAGCGAGAAGGAACCACCCGGGGCGCCGGCCGGGAGTATCGGCGGCCCGGCATCGGCCTCGGCGATCGTTAGAGGTAGCTGCAGATTCGTTCGGGGTCGCAGGCTGCGGGGTCCCCGATGGCGGCGGCGTCATGGACCTCGACGACGGCTGCCCGCAGAGACATGAGTTCTGCGATCCTGGCGTCGAGGTCGCGGAGCTGTTGGGCCAAAAGATCCTTCACGTGCAGGCAGGGCGCCTGTCCATTGTCACGGACGGAGAGGATGTCACCGATCTGAGCCAGGGTCAGGCCTGCAGTGCGGCCACGACGGATGAATTCGAGCCGGCTGACCGTTTCCTTGGCGTAGTCGCGGTAGCCGTTCGGGGCCCTGTTCACAGCCGGCAGCAGTCCCCGGTCTTCGTAGAACCGCAGGGTCTTGGCCGTCATGCCGGCGGCCGCGGCAGTTTCGCCAATACGCATCATGCACCTCGTGTCCCGGTGATTTCTCGCTTGACCCTCCAGCGTAGTGGAAGGTGCAGACTGGGGGCGGCCCCATATCTGGGGACCGTCACGGGCTTCCGGGGACGGCGCTGCCGTACGACTTTGGAGGATTTCATGTCTGAACCAACACCTGATTTTGATCTGGCCGTCATCGGCTCCGGCGGCGGAGCGTTCGCGGCCGCGATCCGGGCGACCACCCTGGGCAAACGTGTCCTGATGATCGAGCGTTCCACCGTCGGCGGGACCTGCGTGAACACCGGCTGCATCCCCTCCAAAGCGCTCCTCGCCGCGGCCGAGGCCAGGCATGTTGCCCTGGACGGATCCGGCCGGTTCCCCGGCATCAGCACCTCCGCCGGGGAAGTTGACATGCCTGTCCTGATCGGCGGGAAGCGTTCCCTGGTAGAGACGATGCGTTCGGATAAATACGTGGACCTGATCGCTGACTACGCCTGGGAGCTGCGCCACGGCGATGCCGTGTTCGCCGGAACACCGGAGGATCCCGTCCTGGACATCACCGGAGAGAACGGTGCCCGGGAATCTGTCAGGGCAGCGCACTACCTGGTGGCCACCGGCTCCACCCCGTGGGCTCCCCCGATTGAGGGTCTGGCGGACACGGAATACCTGACCTCAACCACGGCGATGGAACTTGAGGAGGTTCCTGACTCCCTGTTGGTCGTTGGCGGAGGATATGTGGCCATGGAACAGGCCCAGCTCTTCGCCCGGCTCGGGTCCAAGGTCACCATGCTGGTCCGCTCCCGCCTGGCCTCCGCGGAGGAACCCGACGCCTCCCGCGCCCTGATGGCTGTCTTCGCCGACGAGGGAATCCGCGTCGTGCGCCGGGCGGCTGTGTCCTCCGTGCGTACGGACCGGGCCACCGGCGGGATCATCGCGACGGCGGCAGTCTCCGGCGGACGAGAGGAATTCCGTGCCGCCCGGCTGCTCATCGCCGCCGGACGCCGTCCGGTCACCGGGGGCCTGAACCTGGCCGCGGTCGGCGTCAAGACCGGGGACGGCGGCGAGATTCTGGTCAACGGCCAGTTGGCCAGCACAAACCCCAGGATATGGGCCGCCGGGGACGTGACCGGACACCGCGAATTCGTCTACGTCGCAGCCGCCCACGGCTCCCTGATGGTGGAGAACGCCTTCAATAACTCCGGCCGCGAGTTCGATTACCGGCACCTGCCCCGGGTCACCTTCACGAGCCCCGCCCTGGCCGCGGTCGGCATGACCGACCGGCAAGCCAATGACGCCGGCATCCGCTGCGAATGCCGGGTCCTGCCCCTGGAATATGTCCCCCGGGCCCTGGTGAACCGGGATACCCGAGGCTTCATCAAAATCGTCGCCGACGCCGACACCGGACGGATCGTGGGAATCACCGCCGTCGCCAAGGATGCCGGGGACATCGCTGCGGCCGGTGTATATATCCTGGAAGCCGGGATGACAGTGATCCAGGTCGCAAACCTGTGGAGCCCCTACCTCACCATGGCCGAAGGCATCAAAATCGCAGCCCAGTCCTACACCACGGACGTCTCCAAACTCTCCTGCTGCGCCACTTAATGCCGGAATCCTCCGCGTTGAGATGATGCCCAAAGAGGCAACGACTTCATCGACTTCGCCGCCCGGCGCACATTTCAACGCGCTGGTCAGGGAACCCCTCAGCTTGCCCGGGACAGGAGCGACATGGGCCCGTTATTGAGTGGGCCGACCAGCCATTCCTGGGCCAATTTAAGAAGTGGTGGCGGCTTCGGCCCATTCCAGCGCTGCGACGAGGTGACCTTCGTTGGGTAGCGCCAGCTTCTCGGCTGGCGGGAGCTTGTCGTAGGTGTAGGCGGCGACGGCCATGGGTGAGGTGGCGCGGCCGAGGCTGTAGCGGACGCTGCGGTCGTTTTTGCTGCCGCAGATCAGGATGCCGATGGTTTCGTTGTGGTGGTCCCGGCGGAGTACGTCGTCGACGAGGGCGACGTAGAAGTTGAGTTTGCCGGCGTATTCGGGCTGGAATTTTCCGGTTTTGAGTTCGATGACGACGTAGCGGGATTGTTCGATGTGGAAGAAGAGAAGGTCGACGTAGAAGTCGTCGCCGTCGACGTCGAAGTGGACCTGCCTGCCTACGAACGAGAATCCCGGACCCAGTTCCCGGAGGGTTTCGGTGATCCTGCCGGTGAGTGCGTTTTCGAGGTCGCGTTCGGCGACTTCCCCGGAGAGGCCGAGGAACTCGAAGTTGTAGGGGTCTTTGGCGACCTGCTGCGCCAGCTCGGAATGCGGCGCAACAAGCTGTTGCGCAAAGTTCGAAGGTGCTGCTCCGGTGCGTTCCAGGGTCTTGTTCATGATCATGTTCATCAGCACGTTCCGGGACCACCCGTAGTTAACTGCAGCTGCTGCATACCAGTCCCTGTCCTCCCGCGCCTGAATCTTGTCGAGCAAGACGGTGATGTGCCCCCATGGCAATTGCGCAACAGGCTGTTGCGCAATTGAGGGGTCCGGCCAGGCTTTGGCGAAAGTGGTCATGTACTGAAGGTTCCGGGGAGAGAACCCCTTCATTTCGGGGAACTCTGCGCGTAGATCCTCGGCCAGCCTCTTTATGACGCCACTCCCCCAGCCTTGCCCCTCCTGCTGCGTCCGAACGGCGTCTCCGATGGACCAGTACAGTTCGATCAGCTGGGTGTTGACTATCCGAAGCGCGGTGGTGCGCGCGGTCCTGACCCGGTGCTTGAGCTCACTCAAGAGATCTGTGTAGCCGGTGGGGAGGGCGAGGTCACGGGGTTCGGTCATGGGTTCCATCCTAAAGATCGGCGGCAGATTGGCTGTGCGCCCGCGGTTGCCTTTAGTCGAAGATGCCAGTCTCCGGCGCGACGTGGGGCAGCGCTGCCTTCTCGGGTGTTGGTTTTTTGTGGCCGTCGTAGGCGCACTTCTTGAAGGGACCTTCTGTGTCCATGAGGACGCGCATGTGGGGGTCTGCATGGTTCAGCCACCAGGTGCTGACGCCGAGGGCCGGTTCCAGCCGGAGGTGTTCCCATGCCCGCCAGATGGCTTCCATCCGGATGAGGGCCTCGGGGTGTTTGTACCATTCGGGGCACCAGACGAACGCGGCGCCTTCGTTGACTTCCCGGACGTAGGACGGTGCCATCAAGTCGGCGAAGAACTCGACCGCGTTGGAGTACACCAGTTCCGGTTCGGGGTCCGGCTCCTCGTGGCTGTCTCCGCCCCTTGTGGACGCGCGTTCTTCATCGCCGTCGAAGGCGTCCCCGAACTCCTCACTCACCTCCGGTCACCGTCCGTCCACGGGTTGTGCGCCGGAACGGCAACCGGCTCACGATCGGGCGTCTTTTGTGCAGCGAGGGATTCTTTGACCTTTTGGGCGTGGGGGCCGTTCATCCAGGGGATGGTTTCGATCATGGTGGCCGGGGCGCCGGAGGCGAGCAGGATGGCCCGGAACTTGGGCAGCGCTGTTAGGTCCGCCACGGAGAGGATCTCATCCTTGTTCTCCTGCCGAGAGGAGGAGGATCCGTGTTTGCTGTGGCTGCGGGAGACGTTGATGTAGCTGTACTGGCCGATCAGGCGGGAGAGCTCGTCGAGGTAGCCGACTTCGGAGACGCCGCCGCCGTATATTTTCACGTTGGACGCGGACCAGAGCTTCCGCATCCCTTCCAGGGACCAGACTTCCACGCCCTGGGACCAGGACTGCAGGATCGTCATGAGGATGATTCCCCGGGAGCCGTAGTGGCTGTACTGGTCCGGCAATGCCTTCCAGCGGCAGACGTTCGCGGCCTCATCGAGAATCCCCAGCAGCGGGGTGGCGAGCCGGCCGCCGGGCTGGGAGGTTGCGTACTTTTCGGCCGCTTCCACGACGGCGACGGTCAGCGCGGTCACGAGCGGGCCAGCGGTTCCGACGCCTTCACGGGAGAGGCTGTAGAGCGTGCCCTTGTCGCGCACGAAGTCCTCGGGGACGAACTGCGGCCGCGGATCCGTGTCCACCGTCGTGTCCCGTGCCGGGGTGACCCATCGGCTGACTTCGCGGTCGGTCAGGCAGGAAACCATTTGCCGGGCAGTGCCATAGACGCCGGCCCGCTGCTTTTCCGGTTCGCGGATGTGGCCCGTCACCATGTCCGCGAGCAGGTCATAGCCGCCGGCCCGCAGCAGTTCTGCTGGGGCCTCGTCGTGCGGGCGGGTCAGCCAGGTGTAGACCTGCGTGACCGGAGCTGAGGCCAGGGAGGCGGCGAGCAGGAAGGCTTTGAGAAGATTCTGCCCGGCAGGGTCGAAGTAGGCATCCGGTTTGGTCCCGGGTTCCCGGGAACCGTTGGCGAAGTGCTGTGCCATGTTCCCGGCCGTCGCCTCGTTCTTCACGTACGACAGGGGGTTCCACCACCAAGTCGCTTCCTCTTCGGCGACGGACTGCGGGTCAAAGACCCAGGCGTCGCCGGCCTCTGCCCGAATCGGCCGCGTCACGTCCACGATGTCGCGTTTGTTCGAGGTCGCGATCACGGCACCGGGCGCGTCGAGGATCGCCGGGACGGCGTAGGAGGTGGTCTTCATCGTGCGGGGGCCGGCGATGAGGATCAGCATGTCCTCCCAGGAGGCCCAGAGCGGGCGCTTTCCGGCGACACTGCGGCCAAGCCGCACCCCTGTGGAGTTCTCAACGCCCAAGCGCACAGCGGTGGCTGTGGCGCCCTTGGTGCTGAGGTGATCGAGGGCTTTGCCGCGGCCCATGTGGACAGCGGCCTTGTCCACGCGGGTGCGCTTGTGCGCTGTCCGGGAGCGGACCACCAGCACCGTGATTGCCAGGGCAACCAGTGTTCCCAAGAGCACGCACGCGACGATGGTGGACTGAACCGGCCAGGGCACCCGGCCCTTGACCAATCCGGCCACCAAATCAATTGGGTGGGCCGGGGGCGCGCCGAGGCCGGCCATCCAGGATCCGAGCTGAGCCGAGACCCAGGCCCCGCCCCCAAAGATGACAGCTGCGCCGATGGCCAGCCAGATACCGACCCCGTCGCCGACCCCGGTTCCTTTACGGTTCGGAGCGCTCAAGCTGCACCTTCTTCCTGGACCGGAGCAGTCGCCTCCAGCAGGGACTCGGCCGGAGCGTGCCAGCGCTTGTTAGTGTCGTTCAGGGACGCCTCAATGGAGGTGAGGCCGATCTGGACGGGGATGCCGGGGCGGCCGCCGACCTTGATCAGGAACTTTCCGCGGCCGGGGGGTTCGACGTCTCCACCGCGGGAGTCCCAAGCGGGCGGGTCCTGCCAGGAGATGAGCTTCTGCTGTTCCTGCCGGGAGAGCGGTATTGCCGCAGTCAGCAGCGGCATTTCGGATGCGGGGAGGCCACCGCAGATGACCATGCCGGAACGTTCGACGAAGCCGCGGGCCTTCATCCGGTCCTCTTCTGCAGGCAGAGCCAGCAGATCAGACATGGTGTGGGAGATCATGACCTGCCCTACGCCCACGGAACGGTTCAGCCGGGTCAGGGCATCCACACGGTCGACCATGCCTTTACCGGCGCGCAACGCCCGCCACAGTTCGTCCAGGACGACGAAGTAGTTCCGCCGTGGCTCCAGACCGGCGTCGGCGAGGGCGTTGGCGACGTTGACCGTGCCGAAGCCGTAGGACCAGCAGGCCAGCAGCACGGCGGCCTGCAGGTCCGTCTCTGTCTCATCAATGCTGGAGACGTCGAAGACCACGGCCCGGTCACGGCTCATGGGGTTGGTGGTCTGGCGGGAGAAGATTTCGCCGAGCTTCCCGCCGCCGGTCAGGCCCAGCAGGGTTGCTTCCAGCGCCCGGGTTTCCTGCAGGTAGACGGTCATGTTTCCGCGGTCCAGGGCGACCTGGCGCAGCTCGTCCGGGGCCCCGGTGATGACGTCCAGCAGGTCTTTCAGGACCGGAACGCCGTCGAACCGGTCATCGAGGACGCGCAGGGCCCGGTCGAGGATGGTCTGTTCCTGGTCGGTCGGCGGGCTGTTCCGGCTGATCGTGATCAGGGAAACCACCATGTTGAGGCGCCTGCCGTGGGCATCGGCCCGGACACGGACGGCGGCTTCGTGGTGGCCGCGCTCCTCGAGGAGCTGGGCGACCTCAATAGCCTGTCCCGGGTCGAGGATGTTCAGGTATCCCCGGCCTCGTCCTAGCTCGATGACCTGGCCTCCGATGGCCCGGACGGCGTCCACGTGCTCGCCCTTCAAATCCCCGAGCACCAGCGGGTGGACCCCCTGGCCGGAGAGCCCCAGCATCATGCGGCGCACGAGCGTGGACTTGCCCAGACCCGGTTTGCCGAGGATGAAGGCGGACGGGTTGGAAATCAGGTGGGCGCGCTGGAACCAGCTGATCGGGTCGCAGCAGACTGTGGCCTGGGTTTCCTCGTGGCGGCCCAGCGGAACGCCAACCATGGGAGAGGACGTCCCTGAGGAAAACGGCCACAGGCCGCAGACCTGAACCGTGGTCCCGCGATACTCACGTACCGCCGGGACCAGAGCGGCGGCCCCTCCCCCGCGCCCGGCCCAGCCGCGTGAGCCGGGAGCCCGCCCGTGGACCTTTGAGGACTTCGTGGGCGAGGATTGCGCGCCGCCGGCCCGTATTGCAGTCATTACTGTCTTTGCTGTCATTTTGACCGGGTGCAGTCGGCGTCCCATTTAGAGTGCCTCCCTGATCTCGCTGGGCAGCAGGATGTGCCTGGGCAGGACGAGTCCTAGTGGCAGGGATGCGGCGAAAGCGGTGTCCTGGGAGCCGTAAGCGCGGCGCAGGAGCACCCGGGCGGTCCCGGAGGCCTGTTCGATGGCGGCAACCGCGTCAGGGAGCCGGGCAGGGTCGGTGACGGTGGCCGTGACGACCATACCGAAGTTCACCAGCCCGGCGCCTTGGGCTTCTTCCTGCGCGGTCTGGGCAGCGGAACGGGCGTCAACCAGGGCACGGGCGGAGGGGCGGGTCCCGGAGGTGATGCGGACGTTGGCGTTGTTCTGGTCCCGTTCGACCACGGCCGCGGCGCGAGCCGAGTCCATTGGACGGTAGAGCAGGGAGATGCGTTTGCGGTCGATGTCCCCGTGCGGGGCCAGCAGACGGGAAAGCACCGAGGAATTCACGGACCCGCGAGGGGCACCGGTCATGGTCCAGGACGCGGAGAAGGCGCTGTCGTGGCGGTAGTCGTCCCAGCTGGCTTGGGTGGCCGTGGGGCCGACTTCGCCCCAGTTGAGGGATACCGGTGAGCCGGCGGCGTGGGCTTCATCAATGATCAGGGCTGCCGGCGGGTCATAGGCGATCCTGACGACTTCGCAGAGTTCCTGTGCGGACATCGGCCGGGCGATGCCGGCACCGGTGGACTGGAGCCGGGCGCCGAGGCCGGGGATGCGGGAGGCGAGGTCCCGGGCGACCTCTTCGGGTTCGCGCTTCCGGGATCCGGAGCGGAGTGCTGCGGTGAAAGTCAGGGACACCCAGGCCCGGACGGTGGCGGAGCCTTCGGGGTAGGTGCGGACGACCTCGCGGAGGATCGCTTTTGCGGCCTCCGGGGCGTCGGGGTCGATGTTCATCTCCACCTCGTTGCGGAGCCGGTAGCCCGAATCGGGCGCGGTTTCGACGGTGACGGCTGCGGCTTCCAGCCCGGCTTCGTCGGCCAGGCCGGCGAGCCAGCCGCCCCAGTTGGCTACCCACGCATCGACTTGTTCAGGGTCGACCAGGGACGCGCCGTCGGGTTCGGTGGAGAAGATCACCGTGAAGTGGTTCGTGGTGGGGACGTGGAGCATGGCGAAGGGACGGTTGTAGGAGTCGTTGAACTCGTACAGGCGTGACTTCGCCGCCAGCCCGGGGAGTTGGTACCTGCCCCACTCGGTGACCCCGAGCGGGCCGGAGCGGTAGAGGTTTGTCCCGGAGGACTGGGCGAGGCGGAAGTTCATGTGCGTAGCGAAGCGGTCCACGATGGACTGCCCGTGCTTGTCCTTGACCGTCAGCAGCAGCACAAGCACGCCGGCGACCCCGAGGACGCTCAGACCCGGCAGCAGACCCCAGATGGCGAAGGTGATGATGCCTGCCAGCAGACCGGCCATGACAATGCCCGTGCCGATGGCTCCCAGGCTGCCGAGGCCGGCTGAGCGCGGAACGCGCCAGTTGCCGTAGGAAGGTTCTTTGTATTCGGTATTAATTGCTGCCACTGGGGCCCTCCATGGATCCTGATTGGCCGGTTGAGTCCTGTGCGGTTTGCTGTGCGGCCGACGCGGCCCTCGATGCTGCCTGCGCTCCCGCGGCGACGGCGATTCCGGCAGGTCCGGCAACGGTCGCGGCCTTCGACGCGGCATCTGCTCCTGCGGCTGCGCTGGCGGCGCCCGGCCCGGCTGTAGCCGCGCTTCCGGGGGTGCCCTTGCCTGGCGCCCCGCCGGGGCCCATCGAGCCCGGAGTAGGTTTACCGTTGCCGCCGCTACTGCCCCCGGTGCCCTTGCTGCCCTGTGCGCCGGCGCTTTGGCCGGGCTGGCTGGCTGGCGTGGGGGAAGCGTTGCCCCGTCCACTGCCGGAACGGCCCATCGAGACAGCGCCGGTGGCAATGGCTCCCACCGCTGCTCCGGCTCCTCCGCCGGAACCTGACGCGACAGCCCCAACCATCGGGCTGACGAATCGCATCAGTGCCGGCAGTGCCAGCAGCGCGACAATCATCAAGGCGAAGCCCGTAATGGACCCCAGCAGGGCGTTGCCCCCGGAGGACCCCATGAGCTTGAAGGCCACGGCATAGACGATGGCCGCGGCGGGCTTGTAGAGGATGAAAGCGATGGTCCAGCCGATCGCCTTCTGGAACCACTGCCGTCCCATCTCCGTGTTAGTGAAGGCCGCTGTAGTCGGCAGGATGCCGGCCAGGATGACCAGCATTCCACCCCGGACGATCATGAGGACGATCTGCACCAGCGAGGCAATCAGACCCACAAGGCCCAGGATGATTAGGATGAAGACCCCGATCCCCGTCTGCTTAGTCATCACCAGGATCGCCATTGCGTGGGCGAATCCCTTGCCATCAGTTGCCCGGTCAATAATCGAGGCCGAGAACGCATCGGCAGCGATCACCAGAATCGAAATCACCGCCAGCCCAAGCCCGGACACCAGTGTGAGGGTAAGCAGTGACCGGAGCAGGTCCTTCAGCGGCGCCCCGCGTTGCTCCCAGATCATCCGGGTGCCCCCCAGAATCACCGAGAGAACTGCCAGGGCAAGTGTCCAGTAGCCCAGTTCGGAGTTGACGAAACCGACCGCAAGGCTGGGGGTAACCCCGTCTTGTGATGCGAGATTAGCCGCAGGCATCGAGACCCAGAAGGTAGACAGAGTCGTCACCATCTGGCTCATGCCTTCCATGATCGCTTTCGCCATGTTGTTGATGGCGTCGTTGACTGCACCGGATGCGATGTTGCCTACAACGCACGTCATGTTCCCCAGACCGCAATCAGCCATGTCAGACGCCCGACCAAAGAATGAAACCGCTCAGATCACTTAGCTGGGCGACATTGGTGAATATCTGTCCGTCATCTGAGGCCTTCACTTTCCAGTCACCCGCTACCCAGCGGAGGGAAAGGACCGAGTGTCCCAGAGCGCCGTTCGGGAGCTTGATTGCCAGATCAACATCTGCCTCGGTGGGGCTGTAGGACTTAACCAGGAAGCCACTGATCTGGGCCGTCTCGCCGTTGCTGGCCGTTGATGTGCGCGCCTTGGCCTGGGCCATGGCCGCATCGCGACCCGGACCCGGAACCAGGAAGTTCTCTGCGAGCTTGAGTTCGTCGTGCGTCGCCGAAGAACCAAGGGCCACCACATTGGCCGCAGCGTAGAGGGCGCCCGTTGGCGAATGCGCAAAGCAGCTGCGGAATCCGGCACCGTCAGTGAGGCCCGGCCCGAATGTTTTGGGGTCGGTGGGGGCCGCCATCTTGCCGACCAGATGCCACTTGGACTTCGGTGCCGCACCCAGGGCTGTCTCCGTGCTGGAAGGCAGCCCGCAAATGCTCTTGCCTGCCGCGTCCGCCGGAGCTGACGGCGTTGCTGAGGCGCTGGACGAGGGTGAAGCAGGGGCGGGCTGGGCGGTGGTTTCGCCCTTGGGGAGCAGGAGGATAACGATGGTGGCCGCGAGGAGCGCCACGACCAGGGCCGCAGCGATGACGAACCCGGGTTTGGTGAAGGGGTTGGCCTCGGGGGTGCTTTCGGTGGACTGGCTCATGGTGAACCTCCCGTGTGGTGGTGGTGGTTTAGACGAACGCGCGAACGATGCCGGAGGCGCCAGTGATGATGATGCACCCGGCCAGGACCCAACCGAGTTTGCCGATCGATTCGCCGCCTTCGCCACGGCGGAGCTGGATGACCATTCCGATACCGACGATGATGACGCCGAGCACGCCGAGGACCAGACCGATGCCGGAGGCCCAGTTCAAGACGGTCAACAGTCCCTTGGCCTGTTCCGGAACGGTGGGGGTGGGGTTGGGGATGACGCTTCCGTCGAATACAGCGAGGAATTTCATGGTGAGACCTTTCATTTGGTGGTGCTGGTGTCAGCTACGAGTGCAGCTATGTCGGTGGTGAAGCGTTGGTATTCGCGGGCCGCGGGGACACTCGGTGCGTCTTCGTGCCGCCAGGCCTCAACCCAGGGCAGCGTCCAGAGGCGGGGCGCTCCACCGCCGACAATGGCGGCGAAGTCGCGAAGGGCCTTGGGCGTCTTGCCGGGGGCATCGGCCAGGACGGCCAGGCCAAGGAGGTCAACAGCCGGAGCTGCCCCTGAAGCCCACTGGGTGAGGGCACTGCGGGCCGCGGTCAGGCCGCGCAAATCGACGCGGCAGACCAGCAGCAGCTTCGGGGTGCTCCCGTCCTGCGGGACCGGCCAGCAGTGTCCGGTGGCGCGTGCCCCGTCCAGGAGGTCCGCGATCCGGCTTTCACCGGATCCGCCGTGCGCGCCGGTGACCCAGAGGGCCGCGGGCCCGGCGACGGCCCTACGGCCCAGCCGGTCAGCAGCATCGGGTTCGACCATGCCCCGCAACGGAGCGGTGATCCCCGCCGCCGGCGGGGTGTGTGCCTCCGGCTCCGGGATTTCCGCCTCGACGGCGGGACGGCTGATCCATGGGTTCAGGGTCTGCTGCATGGGTCCTCCTTTCGAATGTCCGTTGGGTGGGTGGTTAGAAGCCGGCGGCGACGGCGGCCGCCGCGGCGAGCCATGCCCGCTGGGTGGCCGGCTGGAGGGCTTCGTACCGGATGGGTCCGTTGACCAGGGCCGGGTCGTAGGGGATGCGGACGACGGCGCGGACGAAGGGTTCGAAGCCCTTGGCGATCCGCTCTGCCTCGTCCTTGGCCCGCTTCAGGGCATCCCCGCTCATGGACCGTTTCGCGTCGGTGGACTCGGAGACGATCACGACGGCGTTGCGGGCCAGCTCGGCGTCGTGGCCGCCGCGGGATTCGAGGGTCTGCAGGGTCAGCCGGGCGGCTTCGGCCCGGTCCTCGATGGCGGTGACGGGGACGACGAGCTGGTTGGTGTGGTCGATCATGCGGCGCCAGTTCGCGGCGCGGGCGGTGTTGCCCGAGTCCATGATGACCAGACGGTAGTACCGGGTCAGGACCTGGTGGGCGATATCGACTTCCTCCGCGGTGACTTCGTGGTCGCCTTCTTCGTTCTCATCGGAGCGGAGGACGTCGAACTTGTCGGCCGTCTGGTGGTGGACGAACTTGGCGATTTCGGCCGCGTTCGTGGACGGGGACAGCAGCTCGGTCGCGGAATCGATGAGGTCCAGGACGCTGCGGTCGTGGGAGCCTTTTTCGGTCCGCCAGCCCAGCGTCCCCTGGGATTCGTTGTTATCCCACGCGACTGTGGCCGCGCCGCTGTAGCGGGCGAGGATGGCCGAGAGCATGACGACGGTCGGGGTCTTGTTGGCCCCGCCCTTGCGGTTGACCACGGCGATGGTGCGCGGGCCGGGCCAGTGCTGGCTGACCGTGCGGATGTCCTCGCGTTCGGAGAGCTCTTCGTCAGAGGGGTTCATGCGGATGCCCAGGCGCGTGAGGGCGCCGCGCCAGCCCTGGGTGGCCGGCTCGAGGACCGGGGCACTGACCAGGAAGGAGGTGTCCTTCAGGCTGCGCCGCGTCGGAGCTGGCTCTTCCACCGCCGCCTCGGTCACGTCCGACGCTGCGGGCGGCCACGGCTGGGCATCGGCTACGGCGGCGGCAGCCGCCGCGGTCTCGACAGGCGTGTCGGCGGTCTCCGGTGCCGTAAGAGGTGTGGTTTCGATGACGGCGGGGGCGGCGGTCTCCGGAGTGGAGACGGGGGCCTCGGCCCGGCGCCGGGCCGCGTGGGGCTCGTAGGAGACGGATTCGATCTTGTTGTCCGGGTGGACGATGAGTTCACCGTGGCCCTCGGGATCCTCGATCTGGACCCGGACCGGGCGCTGGAGCGTTTGCGCTTCACCGACGACCAGGGCCAGGGCGTTGTTGCGGAGGTCCTGCAGGGATTCCCCGGCGGGAACGATGCGGGAGTTACCCGCGACGACGACCTCAGCGGTGCCGTTGTCGCGGACGATGGCCTTGATGCTGGGGAAGGCCATAACTTGCGTAGGTGTTGTACCCATCGGCTTGTTCCTTAGGTGTGAGAAGGGGAAAGGCGGTGGCCGCTTACGATGCTGGCGGGGTGAGACGGTTGACCTTCCACGGAGCGTCCTTGCCCGTGCGGAGCAGCTGCAGCGTGTAGGTCCCGGCGTTCGTGGGGACGGCGGCGGTCGCGCCGTAGCCGTTGGCCTCATCGACGGACAGGGTGGCCGCTCCGGTGACGCGGGAGGCCGGGATATTGGAGGGATCCACGGAGGAATAGTCGGCCGTGGCCTGGGGCGTCAGCCAGCGGGCCAGGTCGTTGGCCCACTGCGTCTCATCCAGGGTGGGCCGGGCGAAGTCGGTCATCGCGTTCTCGGCCGCGTCGACGGCTGCGTCCTTGCTGGCCTGGTCCCACGTGATGCCGATGGTGGCCGGTACCGTGCCGCCGGGTGCCTGGGGTCCGCTGTTGGCGCTCAACGAGACCGGGGCGGAGGCCGTGGGGCTGGCACTGGAAGAGGACGCCGGTGCGGTCCCGGTGGACACGGCAGGGGCGCAGGCCGCGCACAGCAGCGCCACCGCGATCAGGGTCAGGGGCTTCTTCACTTCTTCTCCTCTTGGATGGGCAGGTACAGGAAGGCTGAGGGAACCGTGTTGGACACGGTCCGGGTGTAGTAGCTGTGGTCATCCGGGGCCGGGTTGCCGTTGTAGCCCTCTTCGACGTAGGTGCCGTTGTCCTTGACTTCCTTCACGACGCCAACGTGGCCGAAGTTGGGGTCCGCTCCCCCGGCCCCTTGCGCGTACCAAACAACGGAACCGACCTTGGGTGCGCGGCCGGTGGGCCAGCCCTTGGCGTCCCACCCGGCCTTCCACGTCAGTGCCGAACCCAGACCCTGGCCATCGGGACGGAAGTTGCCGTTGAGGAACCTGAACGGCGCACTCGTGGAGCCCATCTGCTGGTTGACCCGCCACAGGGCAAAGTCCACGCACTCCCGGTAGTACATGCCCAGCGGTGAGGTACTGGCGGCGGTGGCCCCGGCCTGCATCCAGGTCGGAGAGTTCTTCCACGGGTAGTCGTTGCCGGCGCCGGACTGGCCGGGGATTCCGCAATCGCTTCCCTGCAGGGAGAACTTCGAGGTCGAGAGAGCCTGGACGATTTTCACGGCCTCGGGCCAGTACTTCTGGTAGTGGTACGGGTCGGCATTGCGCTGGACTTTATTGGCCGCGATCGTTGGTTCCAGCAATTCCCAACCCGCCACACCCTGCAGCGCCTTCATGAAGTTCGTCGCGCTCGTGGTCGGGTTCATGCGGTCCTCATAGGATCCCCACGCGCCATTGCCACGCTGCTGAAACAGGCCCCGGGAATCGGGGCCGGCAGCGTCCCCAGTGCCCAGAACACGAAGGCCCGACTCCCCCAGAGCAACCATCACCGCGATCATCTGACCATTCACGGAAAGATTCATGGCCTTACCTGCGCCCATGATCGACGCAGCATTCTTGAGCTGTTCCTGGGTGAATCCGTCGACTTTGGTGCTGCCGTCGATGACGACGGAAACGGCCGGGTCGCAGTCAGCCGCCGCAGGCTTGGGAGAATCCAACAGCAGGAGCGTGGAGAAAACCAAGCCGAGCAGCGTCACTGGAGCCGCTAAGGCTGCCCCAACGGTGAATGACCCCGCGTGCTTCATGAGGTGCTCACAGTCGCAGCAGCATCAACACTATTATTTAGTAATAGAGTCGGGCAAAAACCAAAACCGTCAGCTCCCGAGGTATCAGGCAAGATAGACCCATGCCCAACCTCATCCGACCAGCACTTCCCGCCGAGGTTGAGCTCGCAATCGGCGTCATGGGCAGTCGCGCCCAGGCTCAAGTTTTGCGTACCCTGAGCATTCTTGGCCCGTCGACCATCGGCCGCCTTCAGGGCTCGGTGGACATCGGCCGCCCTAGCCTTAATCGGCACCTGGATTTCCTGTCGAGAGCCGGCTTGGTGCAAACCGATCCCCCTGCCGGACTGCGCCAAGGTAAGGATGTCGTCTATGCCGTCCAGCCCGCGAGGCTCCGAAGGCTCGTGGCCGACTATGTCAGTTACGTCGAAGGCAGCTGACGCCGATTCACGCGACTCGCCGCCGCGTTGGGCGAAGAGGCGACCTGGATCGCTGCTGTGGAGACGGGTGGACACTCACTCACAATAGCAGGATCTGAAACATGTTTCACGCGTGGTTCAGTCAGTCTCGGTATCCTTGTTTTCAAAGGAGTCCACATCGTCCAAGAGGGCATTGATTGCCTCAAGAGTCTTCGAATCGATATCGCCGAGGGTCCGGGCGGCAATGTTTTTGAGCTTGTTTCTGCGCATCTTCTTCAACAGCTGCAGTTCTCGCTCGATCCGTTCAGGAAGTTCTCCCGCTTCGTCGGTCAGGTATGCCGGTTCCACCTTGAAGAATTTGGCCAGCGCGACCAAGGCTTCTTTGGGGACAGCATCCGGTGACTCACCAGAGCGAATTCGCCACCAGCGCGTTCGAGATAGCTCGTACCCGTTTTCTCGTACGCCTGCCTGGATGTCGGCGAATTCATAGGGTTCTCCGCCTTCGGCCACTATGACGTCCAGAAGCAGGTTCACCTTGCGAGCGAGTGTCTCCGCCCGCTCTAGCCGATCGCGGGGACTGTCGCCGCCAACCATAAATTCAACCCCATCCAATTTCATTCGCTGATCGCCGCAGATTGTTCTCCGGTCGGGCCCGGCCGGAACCAATATTCGTACCAGCGGCGGACAGCTAGATTCCACCCTACCGGGTCGGAATTCCATTCCTGAGTGTGTCCAGAACTGTCGAAGTCTACGAGTTCTACCCGGTCTTGATGTGCTTGTGCGAAGCGGACGGAAGTTTCAAATGGAACCGACCAGTCATTCTTAGTGTGCAGAATCAGGACCGGGATGCGCAGATCGCCTTGGAACCTGGCCCTGTCGGCGCCGCGAATGTCCAGCGGCCCCTCGAGGCCGACCATTCTGCTGAAGGTGCTCAGCGCTAGGAGACGGGATACAAGCGAGCCCAGCACTTCTGGGCACCGCTGATGGCGGGCGTTGGCACGCATCACGTCCTCCCATGCCAATACCGGCGAAACCATAATGAGGCCCTTTATCATCTCTGCCGATGGCGACCGCTGTACCGCATTAAGAGCCATCGTTGCGCCGAGTGACCAGCCGAACACTATGCATTCAGTTCCACCGCGCTCCGCGACAAACCGAAGCGCCGCCTCTACATCGCACCATTCCGATTCGCCCATATGAGATCTGGCGTCCCCCGAGGAAGGGCCCTCGCCGTCATTGCGATATGAGATCACCAACGAGTTGAGTCCCAGACGCGATGCGCTCTCAACCCCGCGCAGTGTCTGGGCCCTAGAACTACCTTGCCCGTGGACGTGAATGGCCCAGCGGTCCGCTCCCAGGTCAATTAACCACGCTGGGGCAGGGCCGAGAGCAGTCTCGACAAAAGCGTTGACCACGCCAGCTGCAACGGACGATGGATCGCCCGAGACAATGCCACTCCACCGCCCCCTAGACTCAAGGGACAGGCCCTCCGGCCGATGAAGGAGACGCCGTCGCACTCTTCCATCACGAACGGATATGACCGGACCGATGATGGCGATAGGACCGATTGCCGAAAGTTGTAGACCGAACTGCCCGGGCGCCAGCGTTTGTCTCGTGGCTGGGAGCTCGATCTCGTTATCGGAAATTGCCAGAGGGACGATGCCATAGCGGCGCCTGGATGTCGCCGAAGTCGCCTGACGAGATGCCCAAATCGCCACACATGCCATGACGCCCCCAGCGCCAAGTAGCCCGGCACAGCCAACCTTCAACGGGGACGCCACGACAACCGCTCAAGGTGGGCGGAGGCATTGGACAGCTTATCGAGGCCTTCGGCGCCAATTCTGTCTCGCAGTTCGGGATCCCGCGCCAAAGAATCTTGGATTTCCACAATCATCCGGTGCAGCTCGCTGCGCCGGCGGTCAGGGCGTTTCGGAACCACACCAAGGTCCAGCGTCAGCCCGGAATTCTCCGCTACTGCCTGTCCCCAGACAGGTTCGAGGCCCGCCAGCACCGAGCTGGTCCGAGCAGTTTCGTGGATGGCAGTGATCTTGCGGCTGGCGGGAGGCAAAGCCAACCCCGTGCAGAGAAAAAGGAACGTGACCGAATTCAACACCGTGTACGTTCCCGACAAGGCGGAAAGTGTCCCGACCATACCGAGCAGGTGGAATGTATCCAATAAGAGCACATTGCCGACTAACAGAACGGCGGACAGGCACCCAAAGCCAACGAGCCCGAACGCTACAGTGTAAATTCCCGTGGTCCAAGCCTTCCGAAAGCGCAGGCAGGTCCAGCCAGCGGCGGCCATAACAGCGCCTATGTAGAGGTACTGCCCGGCCGAGTACAGACCCGCGGCCCACTCCCCTCCGTAATCCCGCATGAACGACGTCGACGTAACAGGAGCGTCGATCAGGATGAACAGGACGGTTGCCGAGGTCGCCGTACCCACAAGTCCTATTCTTGCCCACGCGTCGTACGACGATTTCCTGCCATAGGATGCCGGTCGTGCGGCCCGGTGAATGGCCCGAGCGAGGAAATAGACACCCGCCAGCAGGAGAAGATTGGCTCCGAGGTCCGCATAGTTTCTCCCGCCGATCCACCTATCCGTAAGCAGGTATACAGGGCTCACATTGAGGACCATGGACACGGAAATCAGCACCGAAGCCCACAGAATGCTGGTGTCCTTGCCCTGGCCTCGTGACGCGATAACTATGAGAGTCAGGCTGACCATCAGCCCCGCTGCGATTATCTCCATCAACCGAATACGTCCTCGAAGGCGCCAGGTTCACCCGGCCCGACCCTCAACGCCTCGGCCATGAGATCGGCAAGGTACTCGGCCGTTGCCTCTTCCAGGGTCCGAAACTCGGTCCGCATGAGGGCCCTGCGCACAACCTCCGAAGATAGGCCGCGAAAACCGCTCTTCAAGACGGTACCTGCGCCCGGTGTTGTGTCGTGGCCAAGGACCATGTGAGAAAGCTCGTGAAGAATGAATTGCTGA